>BNJU01003973.1_pt1 | contig 39714 bp, 62 predicted proteins | sample 8539281 | NCBI WGS metagenome assembly BNJU01 (sample SAMD00202456, study PRJDB9452) | human saliva metagenome | isolation source: human saliva | place: Japan
GAGCGACAGTTCTTGAAGAGGGATCTGATGGAGTATTCCGAGTTCTTAAAAAAATGTGACAAAACCTTCAAAAAAAGTGTATCTAGGGGACTACTGCATAATACAACTTCCAAAGACAACAGAAGTTACAGGCCATACAAGAAATGTTGAAAAGAATTGCACAGACAAAGCAGGGAATGTAACTGAAAATCTAAGTACTGTTAAAAACAATACTTATAGTGGTAAAATTATGAGTTTATAATGAATAATTCTCAAATAAAAAAACATCATAATGAAATAATACCAAAAAAAATGGAGAACTATCAGGTGGACATGACTTAGAGATAGTGGATAACTTTTTTTAAATCAATTAAAAAAATAAGTGAAGGAAAAGTCACAAATATACCTGAATATAAAATAAACAATGTTAAGGAGATATATGATGATGTATTCGAGGTTCAATATCAGAAATTAAGAATGCTTCCAGGAAATAAAAATTCCAGAAGAAATTAGTTATAAAAAAATATAAAAAGTTCAAAAACGGTACATGATACTAAAAAAATAGATGTAGATAAACTTGAACATAGTATAGAAAAATAACATAAAAAAACACAATCACTCCAGAGGAAATAAAAAAATGCAATAACACGAGGAAATGATATTGAGTAAATAGAGTAATTGATGGAAAATCAATGAGAATTTATATTAAAGTAAACCCAGATACTAAAAAAATAGAGATAACAAATTATCATTTTAGAAATCCAAATAAATAAAAAAATTTTAAAGGAGATTAAATATGAATATAAAAAAATTAAGAATGATGTATTTGAAAAAAATAGGAATAAATAAATATGAATTTTTTTGTATCGACAATGGATTATATTAATGATTTTTCCAGATATTATAAATGAATTTTTATACTGATGCTACTGAAACAAGTTCAGGAGAGTACTTAGGTTTTTTTGATAAATGGGGGTGGAATAATGAGGATGAAACAAGAGTATATATATCTGAATATGACTATTTGAATAATGTTGAAATAAGAGTTTATTTTTTTCTTATGAAGAAATGTTGCAGTATTTTTTTAATGTATTATTTTAAAAAAATATTCATTGTTATCCTGATATGATAGCTTTTTATTGAACAGGAATTTGTTAACTATACTAATTACATTGGGGAATCTAAAAAAATATAAAATTGATTTAGATGTTAAAAGTATTTTTTTGTAAGAGATAAACTTGAGATTTTCTTTTTAAAATATAACTATGAAAGTAATAAATATAACTTAGGAATTATTAATTTTAAAAGAGAAGCGATAAATTATTGGGATAAAGATATATTAAAAATTATTTTTTTCTTATTTAATGGGTGAAGATATACTAAAAAAATTTTTTTAAATGGAAAAAAATGAATTTTTTTGAAAAAGAAAGAGAAAAAAATTTGGACATTTTGATGAAAGAGAATTATATTTTGATATAATGTCAAAAGGAGATAAAAATATTATATTTTATTACTATACAGGATATAAAAATGGAAAAAAATTTATGAATGGTTTGATAGAAAAAAATATAATAATATGATGAGTGATTTTATATTGGAAAAAAAGAAATTAAAACTTTAATTCCAGAAAGATTTAAAGGGAAGAGAAAAAGAAAAATGTAGAAATAATTTCTAAAGAAGATTTTTCTAAAAGAACTACAAATTATTGTAACTGCTTATGAAAAATATTTATAATGATAATGAAGTTCGAGAAATGTTTGAAAAAAATATAAGCAAAAATTTTTAGGTTAAAAAAATAGATTTACTTACTAATCGCAAAAATATCTAAATGAAACGACTAACAACCTGCTTTTTAGAAATTTTTCAGGAGACAAGACATATATAAATTCTGTTGGAAATATTGAAAATATTGAGAGTAGAGCCCTACAAGAAAAAGGAGCGACAGTTCTTGAAGAAGGATCTGAATCTATAGGAAATATTAATAATAGGACTCATAGCAGTTTAAATAATTCACATAGATCTACAGGGGAAAAAAAGTTACACATTAAATTCTGAAAAAAATCAAATTGGAAATTTAAACCAGAAATTCCAAGAACGAGAGTAAAAAAATTCTGAGGGTAATTATACATTAGGTAGAGGTAATGAGTGGAATTTTTAATACTAAGTATAAGACCCTTTATATTGGAACTGGAAATAAAAAGGAAAGAACTCATATCTTCTAGTTCATCTAAATTATACAGTGTTGTTCCTGAAATGCATGAATTAGATAAGGGAAGATATACTTTTAGACCAAATGAAACTGGATATGTGAAGAATCCAACAGACAGAATATAACAAATTATATAAATAATACAAATTATTTAGGAACAGGTGGGAAAAAGGTTCGTTAAACGGATTATACATGTATGTTGTAGATGCCAATAATAATATTATAATTGGAAATCGCGCAATTGGACAGGTTTCTGGTGTTGAAGCAGGAAAAGGATTGCCTCACCCAACTCTAATAGGAGGTTTTGAACCTAAAGTACAAGGTGCTGGAATTGTAACTATTCAAGGTGGGAAAAATAATCAAAGTGGATAATGCCAGTGGACATTTTAGACCTGATTCAAGTTCATTAGGTAAAGTTGAAAAATTATTTTTAAATAAAGTCCCAGATAAATATTATGATAGAAAATTTGAGGGATTTGTTCCCTATGAAAAAGGAGTGAAATAAATGAAACAAAATTATTTAGGAACTTATGGTGTTTTTAAAGGGTTCTTATATGGAATCAAGATTAAAAATATTATGATTTTGAGAGTACAAAAAAAGCATACGGAGATCCAACTTCTACAATATTAAAAGTGTGTAGAGATGATGAGAATGAAGAATACATACTAGTAGAATTATTAACAACCAATGAAAAAAATGAGAATAAAAAAAGAGAAGGATATGAACTGACAAGTAAACCAAAAATTTGATATAGGTGATAAAGTTAAATTAATTAAATATCCTGATAAAAAAAGCAACTGTTAGAAAAAAATTTATTGGCATGATAAAGATAAAAGAATTTATTATCTTCTTGATGTTGAAAATGATAAAAAGAAAAAAAGTGCAAGCAGATATTATGAAGATGAAAATAAGTTTGAAAAAAATATAAGTAATACTATTTCCCATTTAAAAAAAGTGAATATTTGTTTTAATTATTTGAAAATAAATATTAGGTTTAATCTGCTAAAAAGATTTATAATATATTCGTTATTCAAATGGGGTTTAGTATAAAATAAGGGATAGTCCAAAAATTTTATGTAAACTCAAAAATATAATTATGGTACAGGATTGAAGAAGCATCAAATAATGGAAAAACTTCATATAGGAGTATCAGGAATTAATAAAAAAAGATAAAAAAATTTAATTATTGTTCCAGTAAATGTAAAAAAATTAATAAATTTTAGAGAGGAGAATACAAATGAATGTTTTAATTGATGAACAAAAGTTCAAAGAAAATTATGAAATTTTATCTGATTATAAATTTGATTTTGAAATGGAAAAAAAGATGTATAGATTACATTAAAAAAATAAAAAGGGAAATCAATTATCCTGTATGAGAACATTATCATCAGAGTATAAAGTACTTGCTTCAAAAAAATTTATTGATAGAAAATAATTTAAATTCTTTTTAGGTAAAACTGCTATATTTCAGAAAAAAATTGAAAAATTTTTAGGAACTTCCAAAGAATCAAAACTTTATAAGGCTAGTTATAGTTTATTTGGATTAATTATGTCAAATAATAAAGAATGGATAAGTTTTTTTAAAAAAATAATTTAAACTATATAACTTCAAATGATTTTAATTCAAAAAGAGAACACCTATATAAAATCAAAATATTTACATCGAAATTCTTTTTTTATCAAAAAAACAACTATTTTAGCATTATTAGGAGATTTTGAAGAAGTAGAAAAAAAGAAGCAAAAAAATATTTGGAAGAACCATTAACTAAAAGTTATTATGCATATACAAAATACGATTTTTATGTTTTTTTGAGGCATTAGTAAATAAAAAAATACAGAAAAAAATGAAACAAGCAATACATAAATTATTAGAACCTAAAATAAACTAAAAAAATTCTTTTTGATACAGATATTAATTATAGTTTTTTTATTTGAATATTTATGTATTAATGTATTCTAAAAATAGCATTATCACATGGATTTGACTTGGGAATTAATGATAAAACGGCTCCTAAAAATTTAATTGATAATACTTCATTACAAAATTATGAAGAACCATACGATTTTATGAAAAAAATAGATTTGGTAACATTGACACCTGAAAAAAATGGATAGAATGGACAGAAGATTATTCAATGGTTATACCAGGTAATTAAATTAAAAAAATATTTTTTTATAATCGTTGTTGTAAAAGACGATGGTTATTTTTTTGTTTTGAAGAGAGTGTCCATAATTTTGTGTAAACTCAAAATATAATATATGGTACAGGATGGTATTTTTACCATCCTGTTTTTTTACACCCTATTTAGTTAATTCTTTTATTACTTTCAATGCTCTTTCATAATCTGGTCTGCTCCAATTTCTGGAACGTATTCTACATATTGAATAATTCCATTTTTATCAACAATAACTACTCCTCTGGCTAGCAATCTTAGTTCTTTTATTACAAATCCATATTTTTGTTCCAAAGTCTAAATCTTTGTGATCTGAAGCTGTTAGGGCATTTGAAATTCCCTTGTCTGCACAATATCTTCCAAGTGCAAATGGCAAGTCAGCTGAAATTGTAAGCAGCTGTACATCATCTCCAAAACTTGCGGCTTCTTGATTAAATCTAGCCAGCTGTAATGCACATACTCCCAGTGTCAACTGATGGAAATACTGCAATTACAACAACTTTTCCCTTATAGTCGCTTAATTTTACTTCCTTTTAGTTCTGGTGATAAAACTGTAAAAATCGGGTGCTGTTTGTCCAGCTTTTACTTCATTTCCTGTAAGAGTTATAGGATTTCCCTTGAATGTTACTTTATTTTTTTATTTCTGTCATTTTTCTGCTCCTTTATTTTAGTTCTTTTCTTTTGTATTTACAATTATCTATTTTTTTATAATTATAACATATTTAAAATTATTTGTACAGAAAAATTATTTGGTTTTCAAATAATAATTATTTTTTTACTTTTTTGTTGCATTTGCCTTGACAATAAACTAATTTTAAAAAACTGATTTTTACACACTAATAATTAATTATCTTTTTTCCAGAATATGTGTCATCCCTTGCTCGACAATATGTTTTATATGCTCATCTTCCAGCGAATAATACACTACTTTCCCTTCTTTTCTATATTTTACAAATCTTCCTTGCTTTAATACTCGCAGTTGATGTGAAATAGCGGATTGTGTCATTTTTAAAAGGTATGCAATATCACAAACGCACATTTCCTCTTGAAACAAAGCGCTTAAAATTTTCATTCTGGTTGTATCTCCCAATATTTTGAAAAAATCTGACAAATCGTGTACAACTTCTTCTTCTGGCATTGTCTTTTTCCACTTTTTCCACAATGTCTTTATGTATAACTTTTACTTCACAATTTTCATTTTCTTCTTCCATTATTTTAGCCATTTTCTCTCCCAAGTTTTAAAATATACGTTAATATTATATCACATATTGAAATAACGTGAAAGTAAACAATTCACATAATTTTTCTTTGATACTCTAAGGTAAAAGAAGTGAAAAACTACTAAAAGAATGTTATAATATAACAAAGTTTTTGTACAATTCATACGTTATGCATAAGTTTGAAAAATTTTTGAATTTTAGGAGCGAAAGCTATGGCTGGAAAAAGTGATATTAAAAAAAGCAAATATTAGAAATTGAAGATGTGGAAGAACTGAATACAAGTGAAGAAAACAAGTCTAAAATAAAGGAATACATGGAACATTATGGTAAAAAAATGAAGATTCAATAGACAATTATGTGATAAAAAAATAAAAAAATGTCTTGATATTGTTAATCAGCTTGACTGGAAAGAGAACTTTAAAAAGAAAAAAATTGATATTTCTAAAATACGGAATATTTTTGAATGAAAGACATTATGGAATGGAAAAAGTAAAAGAAACTATTTTGGAATCTTTGGCAATGCGGCACTTTATGAAAAAAAATGATAATAAAACCCCAATTATACTGTGCTTAGCAGGTTCGGCTGGAACAGGCAAGACTTCAATAGCTGAAGCAATAGCCGAAGCATTAGGGAAAAAAATTTGAAAAAAATTTCTATGAGTGGTGTATCTACGACATTTGAATTAACAGGGCTTACAAAAGGATATACTTCAGCTGCTCCTGGAAGAATTATAAAAACTTTGGCAAAATTTGGATGTGATGATCCTTTAATTTTATTAGATGAAATAGATAAGGTTAATCAGAAAAAAATCGGAGGGAGATATTGAGGAGTTTTACTCGAAATTTTGGATCCAGATCAAAATAAAAGATTTAGGGATGAATTTTTTTAGAGTTGGAGTATGATTTGTCAAATGTAATGTTTTTTTAGCAACAGCTAATAATTTAAGCGAAGTTTTCAGAGCTATTAAAAAGTAGAATGGAAATTATTTATTTAGAAGATTATAATTTGGAACAAAAAGTTGAAATTGCAAAAAAACTATATAGTTCCAAGTATAAATAAAAAAATAGGCTCAAAAATTATTCTTTAGTGATGATATTTTTAAAAATATGTAATACAAAAATTATACAAATGAAGCTGGAGTTAGAAAAATTAAAGACAATTTTTGATGAAAATTTACGGAAGAATTGCTAAAGAATGGCTGGAAAAAAAGAAAAAAAGTAAATGTAACTTTGGAAAACATAGATTCTCTCATTTGTGCAGACAAAAAAATCCCAGTATTTCATTAAAAGTGAACACTGAAAAGTCAAAAAAATAGGAGAAGTGATGGGAATGGGGGTAACTTCGCTGGGAGGAAGAGTTATGCCAATCCAAACGGCTGTTATGCCAGGAGATGGAAAAAAATTATAATAACTGGAAATCTTTCAGAAGTTATGAAAGAGGGAATAAATGTGGCAATTACATATTTGAGAACAAAAAAACTGAAGAATATCATCTAAAAAAATCCTAACTTTTTACAAGGAAAATGATATTCACGTACATTTTAATGAAAATGCTGTTCAAAAGGATGGGCCTTCCGCTGGAATCGCTATTACAACGTGCATCCTTTCAGCGTTAAATCAGGTAGAATTAAGGCAGGATATGGCTTTTTACTGGAGAAATTACGATTTTTGGGGAGATATTGCCTGTTGGAGGAGTGGCGAAAAAAATCGAAGGGGCTTATAAATCTGGAATAAGAAAAATTCTTTGTTCCAAAAAGAAAATGAAGATTGTGTAAATTTTTATAAGAAAAGATATAATTGATAAAATAAAAAAATAGAATTTGTGGAAAATTATGAACAAATTTATTCAAAACTTTTTTTGGCATGTGAAGAAGAAAAAAATTTATAAAAAGGAGAAAAATTTTATGAAAAAAAAATAAATGTAAGTTATTAATTTGGGCTAGTATTATGGTAATTTCAGTTGCATCTTTCGGAATGTCTGGTAAAAATCCAGATAAATCGCCTTCAAAGCCAGAGGCTGCAGATGTGGATACAGTTAATGACAACGCTAGTGCTATTGGGAAAAAAGCCGGACTTAAAATTTCAAAGGCTGAATTAAATGCTGTTGCTGACAGGATTTTTAAAAATGAAGCCGGAGGTAAAAAAGAGAATATTGTTTACTGGAATACCGGAGAGGATTTTCCTTCACTTGGAATTGGACATTTTATATGGTATAGAGCAGGGCAAAGGGGAAAATTTGCTGAAAGTTTTCCACAGCTTGTGGCTTATTACAGGGCTCATGATATAAAATTACCTAAAATTATTGAGGAAAATGAATATTCTCCTTGGGCAAATAGTGATGAGCTTTTTAGATTGAAAAGAATTATGGATAATGATATTACTGAATTGACTAATTTTCTGTATAATACGAAAGATATTCAAGTTGCATTCATTTTTGAAAGATTGGAAAACTCTTTGGAAAAGATGATGGCAATTTCAGATAATCCAGAAAATGTAAAAAAACAGTTTTATCGTGTTGCACAGTCGCCAAACGGACTTTATCCTCTGATTGACTATGTTAATTTCAAGGGGAAGGAATAACGAGAACGGAAACCTATAATGGAGAAGGATGGGGTCTTCTTCAAGTCTTTGGAAAAATATGAAGGAACAGGAAGTGGAAAAAGCCGCTCTTGAAGAATTTAGCAACTCTGCAAAAGCTGTGCTTGAAAGACGTGTAAAAAAATGCTGGTCCCTGACAGTAATGAGAAAAAAAATGGCTGCAAGGCTGGTTAAATCGTTGTGATACTTATAAAAACTAATACTAAATTCCATTTGAAAAATAGAAATTATATTTTTATTTATTTTTTTATAATAAATCCATTGCTTTTAATGGGCAATAGCATAGTTTGTAAAAAAATTAAATTGGGCAGTCTAAATTTTGTTTAGGCTGCTTTTTTTGTTTTTTTACGAAATTTCAGTATTAGTAAATATATTATATTTAGGGAACTATTGTTTGTTCATAAATAGAATTAATAGTAAAAAAAATATTTTTTTATAGACAAAATTGCTTGCAAATATGACTGAATATAAGATATAATATAGATATATAAAATTTTTAGTGAAAGGAAGCGAGTATGAAAAAAATATTTTAAAATTTTTTAGTTAAGAGAATTGCAATGGGACTTGTAACATTGTGGCTAGTTATTACGATTACATTCTTTCTGATACATATGTTACCTGGTGACCCGTTTCAAAGTGAAAAAGCAATTCCGCCTAAAGTAAAGGAAAACTTGATGGCAAAATACCATTTAGACCGTCCGCTTTGGGGAACAATATGTTGAATACTTAAAAAAATATAGCAAAAGGGAGATTTAGGATCATCCATGAAAGTTCGGGGAGAACCGTTAATGATGTAATTAACCAGAGTTTTCTTACATCGGCTGATTTAGGAGCCAGATCTATTATATTTGCATTAGTTTTGGGTATTCCGCTTGGAATTATTGCAGCCCTTAAAAGGGGGAAATATCAGGACAGGCTGGCTATGATTGTGGCGATAATTGGAATATCGGTGCCGAGCTTTGTACTGGCGGGACTTATGCAGAAGTACTTCGTTGATATACATAATGGATTTTTTTAATTGACAATGGATTTTTTGCCGGAATTTTTTTAGAATCCGTTTATCTGGATGGGACAGTCCCAGAGAAAAAGATACTACCAGTTGTGGCTCTTGGACTTTATACGGTTGCATTAATTGCACGTTTGTTAAGGGATAAGATGATTGAGGTAATGGGACAGGATTATATAAGGCTGGCTGTTGCAAAAAGGTGTAAAACCTAAAAAAACATTGTATTTAAGCACGCTTTTAAGAAATGCGATTTTACCGATTATTACAATAATGGGACCAACAATTGCGGCAGTTTTTGACAGGTTCATTTGTAATTGAAAAAGATGTTTTTCAATTCCAGGATTAGGAAAAATATTTTTGTAGACAGTATTAATGACAGGGATTATACAATGGTGCTTGGAGTTACTGTGTTTTATGCAATATTCCTGATTATAATGATGATACTTGTGGATATTATTTATGTTTTAGTTGATCCTAAAATTAAACTTGGAAAAGGAGATGAAGTGTAGTGGCAGAAAATATAGAAAAAGTTGTAACTGAAAATAATTATATACCAACACCTGAAGATTTTAAAATCGTAGGTCCAGATACCACTCAAAGTGAAGAAATCTACAAACCAAGTTTAACATTTTTGGCAGGATGGATGGAGAAGATTTAAGAAAAAAATAAATTGGCTCTGACATTTTTTTAGGTATAACAATTATCTTTTTTTGTTCTTAGCAGTTTTTGGGCAGCATTTAACAAAATATTCCTACAGAGCCCAAGATTTGTCAGAAAAATTTTTAAGCCCTTCAAAGGGAATTGTAAAAGGTCATTACTTGGGAACAGATAATTTAGGACGTGACTTGTTTGCAAGACTTTCGCAAGGGATAAGAATTTCAATGGAATTATCAATAATAACAGCTGCTATTTGCGTTATTTTTGGAACAATTTATGGAGCTGTTTCAGCGTACTTCGGTGGAATTATTGATACGATAATGACTAGAATTGTAGAAATTTTTACTAATTATCCCATCAATGATTTATATAATTTTTATTAATGGTTGTTATGGGAAATAGTGTAAAGACAATAATTATCGCAATGTCACTTACAAGATGGCTGAATTATTCGCTGCTTGTACGTGGAGAAGTTTTGAAGATCAAGGAAAATGAATTTGTATTGGCTTCAAAATCGCTTGGTGGAAATTTCTTGTGGATAACTTTGAAGCACTTGATTCCAAATACGTTAAGTGTAATAATAATAAGACTTACAACAGATATACCAAATATTATCTTTACAGAAGCATTTTTTTAAGTTTCATCGGGCTTGGAGTACCAATTCCGCAGGCTTCATTAGGAAACTTGGTATTTGATGGATTTGTAAATATGACTTCATATCCATATTTATTCGTTATTCCGTCAGTTGTAATTTCATTGATTACATTGGCATTTAACATCGTTGGAGATGCTTTAAATGATGCATTAAATCCAAAATTGAGAGATTAAAAAGTTAAAAAAATAAAATAAAACAAAACAATCCATATTAATACAGAGAGGATTAGAGAATGGAAAAAAATTATTAGAAGTGAAGGACTTGAGTGTTTCTTTTTAATACGTATGCTGGGGAAGTGCAGGCTCTTAGAGGAATCAGCTTTTCTGTGGATCGTGGAGAAACGCTTGCAATCGTTGAGGGAGTCTGGTTCAGGGAAATCAGTTACTGTGCAGACGATTATGAGATTGATACCGATGCCTCCAGGAGAAATTAAAAAAATGGAGAAATTCTTTTTTTGATGGGGAAGACTTTGGTAAAAAGCTCCTCTTGAGAGAATGCGTGAACTTCGTGGAAGAAAAAAATTGGAATGATATTTCAAGATCCTATGACATCGCTTAATCCGACTATTAAAGTTGGAAAGCAAATTATGGAAGGGATTTTGATTCATAAAAAAGTAACAAGGGAAGAGGCAAAGCAAAAAGCAGTTGAAATGCTTAGAAAAGTTGGAATTCCTAAACCTGAAGAAAGATTTCATCAGTATCCGCATGAATTTTCTGGAGGAATGCGGCAAAGGGCTGTTATTGCGATTGCTCTTTCGTGTGAGCCAGACCTGCTAATTTGTGATGAGCCGACAACAGCTTTGGATGTTACGATTCAGGCACAGATCTTAGATTTGATAAATGAATTAAAAAAAGAGCTGAATATTGCAGTAATACTTATAACGCATGATCTGGGTGTAGTTGCTGAAACTGCCGATAGGGTAGTTGTTATGTATGCTGGAGAAAAATTGGAGGAAGCTCCTGTAAGGGAACTGTTTAAAAATCCAAAACATCCATATACTTGGGGACTTTTAAAATCACTGCCAAGACTGGATATGAAAATTGGAGAAAAATTGGCTTCAATTCCGGGGACACCTCCAGATTTGCTTAATCCACCTGTGGGAGATCCATTTGCGGCACGTTCTGAATATGCGATGAAAATTGACTATGAAAGAAAACCTCCGTTAATTGATTTGGGAAATGGGCACTTTGTAAAATCGTGGCTATATGTAAAGGGTGCTCCAAAAATAAAATCTCCTTTTGAATCGGAAGAAGAAAACAAAGGAACGGAGGGGAAATAATGGCATCGAATGAAAATAAAAAAAGAAAAAAATTAATAGAAATGAAAAAAACTTGAAAAAATATTTTCCAATGAAAAAAAGACAAGTTCTAAAGGCTGTGGAAAATGTCACAATGGATATTTACAAAGGTGAAATTTTAAGTCTTGTGGGAGAGTCAGGGTCTGGAAAGACAACGCTTGGAAGAACTGTCAGCAGACTTTATGCAAAGACAAATGGAGATATTTTGTTTAATGGAAAGCCAGTGGAAGAATATGGAAGAAAAAGAATTTACAAAAAAAGTTCAGATGATATTTCAAGATCCGCAGGCTTCGCTGAATCCAAGAATGACTGTTGGAGATATTATTGCCGAAGGAATTGATCTTCATAAGCTGGCAAGCTCAAAGCAGGAAAGAATGGAAAAAGTCTATAAATTGTTGGAAATTGTTGGATTAAACAGGGAACATGCAAGCCGTTTTCCACATGAATTTTCAGGTGGGCAAAGACAGAGAATTGGGATTGCAAGAGCGCTTGCGGTTGATCCTGAAGTGCTTGTGTGTGATGAGCCGATTTCAGCTCTGGATGTGTCGATTCAGGCTCAAGTTGTAAATTTATTAAAGGATTTGCAAAGGGAAAGAAACTTGACATTGTTATTTATTGCCCATGACTTGTCGATGGTAAAATATATTTCAGACAGGGTGGCAGTTATGTATCGTGGAAAAGTGGTTGAACTGGGAACTCCTGAAGCTGTTTACGGCGATCCTGTTCACAGCTACACAAAATCACTTATTTCAGCTGTGCCAATAGCAGATCCTGATTATAAAAAGACAAAGAAAATTGATATGGATGAATCATATTTGAGAAGTCCGATGGGAGATGTGTCTGAAATAGAGGTTATTCCTGAAACGCCTGAATTAACAGAATATAGACCTGGGCATTTTGTAGAAACTTCTTTTTTAAAGGAAAAGGGGCTAATTTAGTAAAATTTGAATATTTTTAAAATAATTTTTATAAAAATTTATTGATGGAAAGGAATTGTTGAGATATGAAAAAAACTTTTTTAATACTTTGCTTAATGTTATCAATGTTTATTGTTGCTTGTGGAAAAGGGGGAAAAGGCTCGGGAAATTCAGTATCATTTAATATGGAAGCTGAGCCGACTTCGTTAGATCCGCAAATTTTGACTGATATGAGCGGACTTTTTGTAACAAGTATGACTTATGAAAGTCTTGTAAGATTGAATGAAAAAAATGAAATTATTCCTGCCGGAGCTGAAAGCTGGACTAAATCAGACGATGGGAAAGTATGGACATTTAAAATTAGACAAGGGATGAAATGGTCAAATGGAGATCCAGTTACAGCTAAAGACTATTACAACGGTATAAAAAGAGGAATTGAACCAAAAACAGCCTCTGAATACGCATTTCTTGCCTATTATATTGAAAATGCGGAAGATTATAATACTGGAAAATTAAAGGATTTTGGAAAAGTTGGGATAAAGGCAAAGGATGACTACACACTTGAATTTACATTGTCACAACCTGCACCATTCTTCTTAAAAACGTTAATTATGCCAATTTATTTTCCAGTTAATGAAAAAGCATTGGCTGCCAACGGAGATGGATATGCAACTGAAGCTAAAAAGTCTATCTATAATGGACCGTTTATAATAGAAAAATGGGTACACAACAACAAAGTTGTCATGAAAAAGAATCCTAATTACTGGAATGCTAAAAATATAAAGGTTGATACACTTACAGGTTTAATTGTAACTGACTTTGAAGCTGCTACAAACCTATTTGAAAATAGAGAATTGGATTTGACAAAAATTTCTGTGGAAAAAATGGCAAACTATGAAGGAAAACCTGAATTGCACAAATTCCCTAACGGAAGAGTTTACTATTTAGGATTTAATACTTCAAATCCTGTGTTGAAAAATCAAAAGGTAAGAGAGGCATTATCTCTTGCAATTGATAGAAAAGAACTTGTAAGCAGTATTTTAAATGGAGCTGGAATTGTAGGTTCTGGAATTGTTTCAAATGGAACAGCTGGGGAAAAAGGCGACTTTAGGGAAGAAGCTGGAGATTTATTTGCTGGATTTGCAAAAGTTAATGCAAAGCAGTTGTTTGATGAAGGGCTGAAGGAACTTAAAATGACGCCTGCACAAGTTAAACTGCATCTTTTAGTAGATGAAAATGGAACTGGTAAAAAGGAAGCTGAATTTTATCAATCTCAATGGAAGGATAAATTGGGAATTGATGTGGATGTGGAAGTTCTTACTAAAAAAGAAAGAATTGCACGTGCAAAAGCTGGAGACTTTGAAATTGTAAGATATGCTTGGGGACCTGATTATGCAGATCCCTATGACTTATTTGGAAATTTTCCATTCAAAGGCAAAGGATATTAACTTTGCTAAATATTCAAATCCTGAATATGACAGATTAGTTGACTTGGCTAAAGTTAATCAAGATAATAAAACTAGAATGGATGCGATGAAAAAAGCTGAAAAATTATTAGCAGACAACTTTACATATTCAACACTTTATTATGAAGTGGGAGTTTATTTGATAAATCCTAAATTAAAGGGAGTTGTAATACGTTCAGTTGGAGATTCTATCGACTTTTATAATGCATCTATAACAAAATAATTTTTTTAATTTTGTCAAATTTATTTGACAAAAGAAAGGATGGATGTAAATATGAAAAAAATATTATTGATATTTACAATATTGCTGGCTTTTGTGATTTCATGTGGAAAAAGCAGCGATTCTGAAACATTGAAACTTAATTTGAAGGAGGAGGGAAAATCTTATGATCCGCAACTTGCAAATGATTCTACTGGAGAATTTGTGGATTCGCTTGTTACTGAAACATTGACAAGACAGTCGGATGATGGAAAATCTCTTCCTGGAGTGGCTGAAAAAAATGGGAACATAATGCAGATTCAACAGTCTGGACATTCCATTTGAGAAAAAAATGCAAAATGGAGTAACGGGAGATCCGATTACAGCAAAGGACTTTAGAGATGGTTGGGTTAGAGCACTAGATCCTAAGACAGCTGGAGAATATGCAGATAAATTATTTTATATAAAAAATGCTGAACAATTTAATGCTGGAAAAATTAAAGATGAAAATCAATTGGGGATAAAAGTTATTGATGATTACACATTGCAAGTAACATTAAATAATCCTCTTACATATTTTTGATTCAATTGTAAGGATTCAAACTTATGCTCCACTAAATAAAAAGTTCTATGAAAAAAAGTAGGGAGATAAATATATGACATCTCCTGAAACTTCGATTTCATCTGGTGTTTATGTAATAAAAATCTTGGACAAGGGATTCTGAAATTGTATTTGAAAAAAATGAAAATTACTGGAACAAGGATAATATTAAATTGAAATATGTAAAAATGTTATTTATAAATGATCCGTCTGCCAGTGTAAATGCCTTTAAAAATAAAGAAATTGATTCTACAAATATTTCAATAGAACAAGCGAAGGAATTTAAAAATGATAAACGTAAAATTCTTACAAAAGATGGTTCAGTATGGTATATGACATATAATATGAAAAATAAAGTGCTTGCGAACAAAAAAATTAGACAGGCATTGTCGCTTGCTGTAGATAGGGAAAAATTGATTACAGATGTGCTTGACAATACAGGAGAAGCTGCATATACTTATACAACAAAAGGTGTTGGAATAATCGGTGTTTCAAAAGACTTTTCTGAAGAAGCAGGAAAAATTTTCCCGGCTTATAATCCACAAAAGGCAAAACAATTACTAGCCGAAGGATTAAAGGAGCTAGGATTACAAAAATTACCTGAATTGACAATGATTTTTCAATGATTCTGGAAATAATAAAGTTATTTCTGAATATATTCAAGAAAGTTTGAGAATAAACTTAGGAGTAAATATTAATATTGAAGGAATGACATTCCAATCAAGATTGGATAAAATGCAACATAGAGATTATGAAATTGCTCTAGCTGGATATAATGGAGATTATAACGATGCTATAACTTATTTAGACAGATTCTTGACAAAGGATGGAAATAACTATTCAGATTATTCAAATCCACGTTATGATGAGCTTGTTAAAAAAAGTTAAAAAGTTCTGGAAACCAGCAAGAAAGAGTAAAAGACATGATTGAAATGGAAAAAAAATAATTGCTGAAGATATGCCTGTGGGATTGCTTTACTATAGACAAAAATACTAAGCTGTTAAATCCAAGAGTTCATAATATTGTGTTTAGCCCAATAGGAAAAAGACTTTGTGCTGGATAATACTTACATAAAAATAATCAAAAAAAAATTTTTTTATAGAGGAAGGGAAGTTGTTATGAAAAAAAGATAATAATTTTATTGGCAATGTTAATTTTTTGCCATTTCCTGTGGAAAAGAATGGTGGAAGCGGAAAGACGTTTACGTTGAATTTGACGGACGAGCCAAAAATCCATTGATCCACAGCTTTCAACGGATGTTTTAGGAGGAACGGTTGATGACCTGATAACTGAAGGACTTACTAAAAGAGGAAAAGATGGTACGTTTGTGGCAGGACTTGCGAAAAGCTGGGATAAATCAGCTGACGGGCTAAAATGGACATTTCATCTAAGAGATGGAATAAAATGGAGCAATGGAGATCCGATTACAGCACAAGACTTTAAAAATGGATGGTTACGTGCATTAAATCCTCAAACTGCTTCACAGTATTCGTATATGCTTTATCCAATAAAAAATGCTGAAAAATATAATAAAAAGGCAGTTTCAGCTGAAAAAAAGTCGGAATAAAAGGTTATTAATGACAAAACTTTGGAAGTGGAATTGGAAGCTCCTGTTCCGTATTTTGACAGTTTAGTTGCATTTAAGACATATATGCCGTTAAATCAGAAATTCTTTGACAAAACAGGTGACAGCTACTTTACAGAAGCTAATAAAACTATGTCTTCTGGAGCGTATACAATGGAAAAATGGACACATGGCTCAGAAATAGTGTTTAAGAAAAAAATCCTAATTACTGGGATGCGGATAATGTAAAAGTTGAAAATATTGTCTATAAAATAATTCCTGATAATAATTCTGCATTAAATGCATTTAATAACAAGGAAGTAGATGTAACTTCAATTACATCTGAACAGGCAAAAAGGATTTAAGGACAATCCAAAAAAATGGTTTCAAAAAAATGATGGTTCAGTATGGTATTTGCTATTTAATTTTAACAACAAGACTTTTGGCAAACTTAAAAAGTAAGAAAAAGCGCTTCTTATGGCAATTGACAGAGAAGGACTGATAAATAATGTATTAAACGGATATGGAACTGCGGCAAAAAAACATTTGTTCCAAAAAGGAATTGGAATAACAGGAAAAAGATGGAAAAAGACTTTACAGAATTTGTTCCTACATCAACACTTGGATATAATCCTCAAGAAGCTAAAAAAATTATTAGCTGAAGGATTAAAGGAAGCTGGACAGGCTAGTTTTTCCAAAAAAATGTCTATGCTGATTAATGAAAGTGGAAATAATAAGGTTATTGCCGAATATATTCAAGAACAATTGAGAAAAAAAATTTGAATATTCAACTGGATCTGGAAATAATGACTGCTCAGGAAAGATTTTTCAAGAATGTCTCAAAAAGGACTTTGATATGGTATTTGCTGGATGGTCTGGAGATTATCCTGATGCAATTACATATTTAGATTTATTTGAATCAACTGGTGGAAATAATAATGGTTCGTATAAAAAAACCCTGAATATGATGCGCTAGTTAAAACTGTTAGAAGCACAGCCGATCAAAATGTAAGAATTCCTGCACTTGTAAAAAAATTGAAGGAATAATTGCGCAAGATTTACCAGTAGGTGTGCTTTTTCCACAGAGAAAAACAATATCTTGTTGATAAAAAAAAGTAAAAGGGCTTGAATTTACGCCAATTGGTGGAGAATATTATTTCGGAAACTTGTCATTGAAATAGTGGCTGGAAAAAAATTCTTTAACAAAAAAAGATAGCAAGAAGTCGTAGGCTTTCTATAGAATTATAGAATAAAGTCGGTAACATTGACAAACAGTAATGGAAATTACTATGTTTCTATCTTGACAGAATTTGAAAAAGAAATTCAAAAAAATTCAAGTAATGATAAAGTAATTGGACTTGATTTTTTTCAATGTCTGAATTATTTGTCAGTTCTGAAAACCAAAGAGCTGATTATCCCAAGATATTTTTAGGATGTTGGAGAAAAAAATTGAAGAAATTACAAAAATCATTGTCAAGAAAAGTGAAAATTTTCTAAAAATTGGTATAAACAAAAAAAGCGAAAATATCAAAATTGCATGAATATATCAAAAAAATTGTCGAAGAGATTTTTTTGCATAAATTATCGAAAAAAATTATCTAAAGAGTATAATGCTGTAGTTGTTGAGGATTTGAATATGAAAGGGATGAGCCAGGCATTAAATTTTTGGGAAAAGTGTAGGAGATAATGGATGGGGAATGTTTTTGAGGATGCTTGAGTATAAACTGATGTTTTTAGGGAAACAATTTTTGAAGATAGATAAGTGGTTTCCGTCATCGAAAACTTGCAGTAAATGTGGAAATGTTAAAGAGGAACTGAAATTATCAGAAAGAAGTTATAAATGTGAGTGCTGTGGGAATTGAAATTGATAGAGATTACAATGCGGCATTGAATATAAAAAACATTGGAAAATCAATGTTGGAATATTAAAAAAATAAAAGAAAACAGGGCAGGGACTGCCCGAAGAGCTTGGTAAATATATTTGGCTAACAAAAGCAGATACTTCCCAAGAAGCTCCCGCTTCTAAAAGCGGGAGTAGTTCACTTTAAAGTGAGGAGGAAATGTATTAATGAAAAAAATATTTCTAATATTGACATTGCTGGTATTTGCACTTTCGTGTGGAAAAAAAGGAGGAAACGGGAGTACATTTACTTTAAATATAGTTACAGAGCCATCATCAATTGATCCGCAAATAACCACGGATATTCCTGGAGGAACTGTTGATGAATTGATTTTGGAAGGGCTTTTAAGAAAAGACAAAACTGGAAAATCTGTAGCTGGAATTGCCGAAAAATGGGAAAAATCAAAAGATGGACTTGTGTGGACATTTCATCTAAGAGATGGAGTTAAATGGAGCAATGGCGACCCTGTAACTGCAAATGACTTTAAGGCAGGATGGATTCGTGGATTGAATCCTGATACAGCAGGAAGTAATGCAAGCATGTTATTTGTAATAAAAAAATGGAGAAAAAAATATAATGCTAAAAAAAGTTTCAGAAAATGAAGTTGGAATAAAAAGTTATTGATGATAAAACTTTACAAGTAACTTTGGAATCGCCTATTCCGTACTTTGATGATTTAGTTACATTTAAATCATTCATGCCATTAAATCAAAAGTTCTATAACAAAAGCAAAGGATAAATACTTTACAGAAGCTGAATATACAATTTCAAATGGTCCTTACACTTTGGAAAAAAATGGACTCATGACTCAGAGTTAAAATTTAAGAAAAAAATCCTAATTACTGGGATGCAGGCAATGTAAAAACTGATAATGTTGAATTAAAAAAATAATTGCAACTGATTCAGCTGTTAATGCCTTTAAGAATAAGGAAGTTGATGTAACAGCGGTAACTTTCGAGCAAGCTAAGGAATTTGCAGGAAAACCAGAACTTGTAAAAGCAAATGATGGTGGAATCTATTATTTATTGTTTAATACAAAAGAAAATGTATTTAAAAATGCAAAAGTAAGACGTGCAATAACTATGGCAATAAATAAGGAAGAACTTGTAAATAAAGTGCTGGAAGGATCTGAAAAAAATTAACTAAGACATTTACTCCATCTGGAATTGGATTAAACGGAGTTTCAAAAGATTTTCCAGCGGAAGTAGCAACTGACCAGCCTAAATTTAACGTAGCAGAAGCTAAAAAATTGCTTGCAGAAGGACTTAAGGAAGAAGGACTATCAGAACTTCCAAGATTTGAAATTTTATTTAACGATACAGGAAGCAGAAAAGCTATTGCAGAATATATTCAAGAAAGTTTGAGAAATAACTTGGGTGCAAATGTTGAATTAGATATGGTAAGCGGTAAGGAACGTATTGAAAGAACTAAGAAGAGAGATTATCAAATTTCATTGCAAAACTGGACTGGAGATTTCTTAGATCCAATTACATATTTAGATCTATTTGACAGTACAAATGCAAACAACCGTGGAGATTTCAAAAACGTAAAATATGATGAATTGACTAAAACTGTAAAAAGTTCTGCTGATCCAAAAGTAAGAGTTCCAGCAATGATTGAAATGGAAAAAAACTTATTTCAGAAGAACAACCAGTTACAATCTTATTCCAAAAACAAAAAAACTTTATTTAGTAAATCCAAAAGTTAAAAAAATTTGGGATTTGTGTCAATCGGTGGTGAATTCTTTATTAGAGATGTTGTAATGAACTAGTTTCAATTAAAACAAAAAAATTTAAGAACAATATTTTTATATTCCCCATTTAAATAGCAGATTTTTTTACAAGGGATCAAGACCTCTTGCCAGTAAATAAACAAAATATAATTTCTGTTTTTTTAAATGGGGTTTAATATTATTAAATTAAAAAAATAAAAAAAGGAAATGTAATTTTATGAAAAATAAGTTTGTCCTGCTGGACAGAGATGGTGTTATAAATGTGGAAAAATCGTATTTGCATAAAATTGAAGATTTTGAATATGAAAAAAATGTGGTGGAAGGACTTTTAAAATTGCGGGATTTGGGATATAAATTTGCGATTATAACGAATCAGGCAGGAATTGCGAGAGGATATTATACGGAAGAGGATTATTTAAAATTACAAAATTTTATTGAAGATGATTTAATGAAAAAAGGGATAAAAATTGAAAAGTCTTACTTTTGTCCGCATCATCCAAATGTTACTGGAAAATATGGAATAGAATGTAATTGCCGAAAGCCAAATACGGGGAATTTTGAACTGGCGATAGAGGAGTTTGATATTGATGTTAAAAATTCTTTTATGATTGGGGATAAAATAACTGATTTGATTCCTGCCAAAAAATTGGGGATTATGCCTGTCCTGGTAAAAACTGGATATGGTTTGAAGAGTTTGGAAGAACTTGGGGGAACAGGATTAGATCCGATGGTTGTGGACGATATTCTAGATTTTGCAGACAATATCGAAAAAAATATAAATAAAAAAATAATATATACTCGAACCCGTTTAAAATAGAACTGCTAAAAAAATTATATAAATCTAGGGTTTGAGTAAAATAGTCATAATTTTTTTGAATTCAGTTTTTAAAAGCAGTTTTTACTATAAATTTACGTTTGAATAACAGATTTAACGTGAATTTTTTTAGCAAGGGTCAAAGCCCCTTGTTTTTTTATCTATTTAAAATTTCTTCAGTTTTTTTCTTATATCTTTTTCCTTGAAACAACATGATGTATTTTTTTATTTCTTCTAACTTATCAATAATTCTTTTTATTTTTCTTCTCTGGAAAAAAATTTTTTTACTGATAGAAAAAAAATTTCATAGAGCCTTCAAAACTTCTGATGGACTTTTGTTAAATAAAAGCCGTTTTTCTAAAAAAAGGAGGCTTTCTGACAATATCATCAAAGTCAATAAATGCAATCTTCCCGCTATTTTTTTGTCTATAAAAAGTTTCCCCAAACTAAAGTCCATGTGATAGTATCCCTTTTCAAAAAAAAATTTTTTTCAAATTTATACCATAAGTCAATTGTCTTATATGTAAGCTCAAAATCATCCTTTTCCCACAAGATAATCATAATAGGATATAAAATTTCCATTAAATGTTTTTATTTATATTTTTCCAAGACAGTTTCTATCTTTATATGAAGCGGCATATATTTTATAACTTTATACTTCGTTATTTTTCATAAAGTTCAGTTCTGGAAAATCCCTTTCCAAATATTTTTGAAACCTTTTAAGAATTTTTTTCCCTTTTCTCTTGTAAATCCAAAAAAAATCTTCAAAAGCCTTTTTTATTTTTTTATATTCATAAGTTTTTATAAAAAAATAATTTTTTTCATTATCTGTATTTAAATTTTTACTTTCCTGCATTTTTTATTATTTTTTTCCTTTAATTTTTATTTTTCTTTATTAATTCTAGCATATCTTATTTTTTTATTTCAATCGTAGCATATCAAATTTTTTTAGAAATAAATAAAAGCAAAATAATTAATTTGAAATTTAGGTATTTTTGTTGCACTCAAGCGAATTTAGTACGAGGAATAGTATTTTTTTGCAGAATATTCTTTTATTTCTAGTTTGTAATATAGTTTTTATTATTTAATTTTTTTATAATTTTCTAACCTCAAAAAAAAACAGATAAATATAAATTTTTTTCAAAAATTGATATTGACAATACATTTTATTGAGGTATACTAAAAATATGAAATAAAAAAATTTTAATTTAGAGCAGTTGTAAAAAGTAAATGAATTTATAATAAAGTCTTTTTGTCAGAAAACGGAGGAAACACGAAAAATTAAATTACAGAGATACTATATTTATTTAAATTTTTTTGATTTTTTTACAAATGGCTAAAAAAATTTTTAATTTGGGAGGAGAAAGCAGAAATGATTAATTTAATCGTAGCAACTCACGGAAAAAAATGTCGGAGGAAACTGTTAATCTTACAAAAAAATGGTTTTTAGGAGAAAGTGAACAGCTGGATTTTTGTCACTTTTTGTGCCTGGTGAAGGACCTGAAGATTTGATAAAAAAAATATCAGGACATTATTGCAAAAATATAACAGTGAAGGGGAACATTATTTTTAGTGGATTTATTTGGTGGAAGTCCATACAATGCAGCATGCCGTGTAGTTGCTGAAACAGAAAAATACTGATGTAATAACAGGGGTTAATGTGCCTATGTTGCTGGAAGTGCTAGACGCTAGAGAAGAAACAGACGATGTTGCAGAATTAGTTCAAATTGCAAAAAAATTCTGGAATTAACGGAATTAAAGATTTTTCAGTGAATTATTCGTTGATAATTCTGATGATGAAGATGAAGATTTGGATGAATTGGATTTATAAAAGTTTACTAAACATTTATAAATTAAAATATAAAATAAATGTGAAAATTTTTTTACACTCGAAAAAAATACAAAATTTTTAAAAAAATTAAGTAAAAAAATATAAAAAAAAATAAAAAAAGAAGGGAGCGTTACTGCAAACTAAATTAAAATAAAAAAATAATTACAGAGTTTTCAGTAGCGGGAAATAGAATTATGGAATTAGTTTTAACAAGAATAGACTCAAGATTAATACACGGACAAGTTGCGACTTCATGGGTAAAAGCAACTAAACCTGAAGCAATTTTTGCGGTAAATGACGATGTGGCAGAAGATAAAATTAGAAAATCACTTTTTATTACAAGTGGCACCTGAAGGAGTAAAATCATTTGTAATACCTGTTGAAAAAGCAATCGCAGTTTACAAAAACCCTAAATATGCTAAAACAAAAGTAATGCTGCTTGTTACTTGTCCAGCTGATGTAGTTAGATTAATCGAAGGTGGAGTTGACATTAAAACAGTTAATGTTGGAGGAATGACTTTTAAAGAAGGAGACAAATTAATTTCAAAAGCAGTTGCAATTAATAAAGATGATTTGGAAGCATTCAACAAATTAAGATCTATGGGAGTAGAACTTGATATGAGACAATTAGTAACTTCTGCAAAAGAAGATATTAATTCTAAACTAGATTCTATTTCATTTGACTAATAAAAAATATCAGGGAATATAAAATTTCCTGATTTATTTAGTAAAATTAAAAATCATTGTAAAGTATAAAAACTCAAAATTGTAGGAGGGCTAAAAAATGAATGTTGTTCAGTTAATTTTACTGGTATTGGTAGCAGCAATAACAGGAATGGGAAGCGTACTTGATGAAAGACAGACTCACCGTCCATTAGTGGCGTGTACTTTAGTCGGTCTTGTACTAGGAGATTTAAAAACAGGAATCATTTTAGGTGGTTCACTTGAAATGATAGCACTTGGATGGATGAATGTCGGAGCAGCAATGGCACCAGATGCAGCGCTAGCAAGTGTAATTTCAGCGATATTAGTAATAGTAGGTAAACAGTCAATTGGAGAAGGAATCGCAGTTGCAGTACCGATTGCAGCAGCAGGACAAGTTCTTACAATTTTCGTTAGAACAATAACAGTATTCTTTCAACATAAAGCGGATGATTTTGCAGAACAAGCTAATTTTAAAGGGATTGAAATGTGTCACCTTGCGGGACTGGCTTTACAAGCGTTAAGAGTTGCGATACCAGCACTTCTAGTTGGTCTGATTGCGGGAACAAGTGCTGTAGAAGGAGCATTACATGCAATTCCTGAAGTAATTACTAGAGGATTGCAAATTGCAGGAGGATTTATCGTAGTTGTTGGGTATGCGATGGTTATAAATATGATGGAAGCAAAAGCTTTGATGCCATTTTTCTTCTTAGGATTCGTAATAGCAGCATTTACAGAATTTAACTTAGTTGGTTTAGGTATTTTGGGATTATGTCTTGCAATCTTGTACATTCAATTAAATCCTAAATATCACGCTTCTATTGCTTTGCCAAGTGGTGGAAATGATGGCGGTGGAGCTGGGATTACAGAAGAAGCTGACGATGAATTGGAAGGACTATAGGAGGTAAGAAAAATGGCAGAAAATAATGTAGAAAAAAAATTAACTGATAAAGATTTGAAAAGCATGTATTGGAGATCTACTACTTTATTAGGTTCTTTCAACTTTGAAAGAATGCAGTCAATGGGATTTTGTGTAACGATGATTCCTGCAATAAAAAGACTTTATTCTAAAAAAGAAGATCAAGCAGCTGCATTAAAAAGACATTTGGAATTCTTTAACACTCAACCTTGGATTGGTTCAACTATAATGGGTGTTACGGCTGCGATGGAACAGGAAAAAGCAAATGGAGTAGACATTGATGATGCAACTATAAGTGGTATTAAAGTAGGGCTTATGGGACCACTTGCTGGAGTTGGAGATCCAATTTTCTGGGGAACATTAAGACCAGTTTTAGCGGCACTTGGAGCTTCACTAGCTATTGCTGGAGGAAATTTACTAGGTCCATTGATTTTCTTCATAGGAATAAATATTGCAAGAGTTTTGACTAGATGGTATGGATTAAAATATGGTTATGAAAAAGGTACTGAAATCGTTGGGGATATGGAAGGTGGAGTTATTCAAAAATTAACTCAAGGTGCTTCTATATTAGGGCTTTTCGTAATGGGAGCCTTGGTTTCTAAATGGACTTCAATAAATGTTCCATTGGTATTGTCTAAGTATACTGATTCAACAGGAAAAGAAGTTGTAACTACTGTTCAAAGTATTTTAGATTCATTATTACCTGGATTATTAGCATTATTATTAACATTTGGATGTATGCACTTATTGAAGAGAAAAGTAAATGCTATCTGGATAATTTTTGGCTTCTTTGCAATAGGAATAATCGGATTCTGGTTAGGAATTTTGGCATAATATGTTTAAGAAAATGATTTCAAAAGTGGAAAAATTTGTGAAGGTTCCGCCAAAGGAAGGATATATTAAAAATAGTTCTATTTTAGTTACAGGACTTATGATTATTGGAATGATCTTATATCCATTTACAAAAGGTTATGGAACAATAATAGCTTTAGCAGCGGCTCTAATTGTTATGGTTGGGCAAAAGTTGCTTATAAAACAGGCTAAGAATGATTTTCGTGATATGTATTACGCTAAAGATATGTATTTGAAAACTAAAAATACTGAATATTTGGACTTTATTACAGCTCGTTCTAAACAAATGATTAATGATGTAAAAGTTTTATCAGATAGGGCGAAAAAAAGAAATAGCAGAACTTCGAAGTTTGTTGAAAAAAATATAAGAAGTAATTATTAAAAATATAAATTATAATTTAAATATTTTTAGAATACCTGATTAAAGGGTATTCTTTTTCTTTTTTAGAAATGAAATAAAAAAATTTAAACTTTTTTTATATTTAAAGTGTGATATAATTAAAACATAAATTTTTATGGTTAAAAATACTGAAATAGCAGAAATAAATAGGAGGAAAAATGTTAGAAAAATTAGCACACTTGAGAGAAGAAGTGTTAGAAAAACTTGATAAAGTTGGAAATCTTGAGGAATTAAATGAATTGAGAGTAAAAATCCTAGGGAAAAAAGGGGAATTTACGGCGATAATGAAGGAAATGGGAAATATCGCTGCTGAGAAAAGAGCTGAGTTTGGAAAAACTACGAATGAAATAAAAAATGTGTTGTTGGCGAAATTTGATGAAACTACAACTAGTTTGAAGGAAATTGCTAAACAGGAAAGATTGAAAAACGAGACAATAGATGTGACTTTGCCTGGAAGAAAAGCTAATGTTGGATCGCTTCATCCACTTACTAAAACAGTTTTGGAAATAAAAGATATCGTTTCTTCTATGGGATTTGATATAGTTGATGGACCTGAAGTTGAGTATGTAAAATATAATTTTGATGCATTAAATATTCCAAAAACACATCCATCGAGGGAAATTACTGATACATTCTATATTAAAGAAAAATGAAGTTGTATTGAGAACGCAAACTTCTGGAATGCAAATTAGATACATGGAAGACAGAAAACCACCATTTAGAATGATTTCGATTGGAAAAAGTTTACCGTCCAGACTACGATGTATCGCATACACCAATGTTTCACCAAATGGAAGGACTTATGGTTGGAGAAAATGTTTCTTTTGCTAATTTTTAAAAGCGATTTTGGAAAAATATTGTAAAGAAAAATATTTGGAGAAGACAGAAGAGTAAGATTTAGACCACACTTTTTTTCCCATTTACAGAACCTTCTGCAGAAATGGACGTAGAATGTGGAGTTTGTAAAGGTGAAGGATGTAGAGTTTGTAAAGGGACAGGATGGCTTGAAATTCTTGGAAGTGGAATGGTAAATCCAAAAAGTGCTTTCAGGTGTTGGAATTGACCCACAAAAAAATATCAAGGATTTGCATTTGGATTGGGACTTGAAAGAATTACGATGTTAAAATATGGAATTGATGACTTGAGAGCATTTTTTTGAAAAATGATGAGAGATTTTTTTGGATCAGTTCTAATAGTTTATAATAGTATTTTTTTAAACTAAAAATTTTTGATGGAAAAATTTATTTGAATGTAGAATAGAAAAAAATCAATTGGAGTGTTAAAATGGATGATAAAGAAATCAAAAATGGATGATGAGTATGTACAAAAATTTTATGAAGAAATTCGTGAGGATTATGAAAAAAATTCACCAACGAAAACTTTTGCAAAAAAATAAATCTAGTGAAGATAAGTTGAAAAATAACAGATAGTAAAATTGTGGGATTGCCGTATCTTCCAAATAGGAGCAGAGTTTCCAAAAGCACCTAATGGTGAGGAAATGCTGATGATTGCACAGATTAATTGTGAGGATTTGAAGGACTAAAGGATTTTTCCACAAAAAGGGAATTTTACAGTTTTTTTGTATTTGATGATGACGATGCTATGTTTGGACTCGATTTTGATAATCCGACAACTCAAGATACTTTTCGTGTGATTTATTACGATGAGATTGAAGAATTTTATGATGAAAAAGAGCTTGAAAATATTTATAAACCGCATAACTATGAGGAAAGTTTTCTTACAGAAACAATAATGAAAGTTATAAAATAAAATTTTGAGTTACGAACAGAGAAGGAAAAGATTTGAAGAGGCGATTTATAATGTGTTTGATAAACTTTGTAAAGAGAAAAATTTGGAGCAACATCAAGAAGATTGAAAGCTTTATCGTAAAAATATTGAATATTGAAATGGAATATTCAGAAGATCACATTCACAATGTGATGGATTTTTGCATATTTTTACGCAGAGTGATCCGAGAAATTTGAAGAAAAATATAAAAAAATATGATACAGTGCTATTTCAATTGGATAGTGAATATGATGAAAAAATACGAAAAAAATGGAAAGTTTGTATTGGAGATGCTGGAGTATTAAACTTTTTTTATAAATCGTGAAAAGTTGAAAAAAACAAAGACTTTACAGAAATTCTCTATAATTGGGATTGTTATTAAACAAAAAAAGTTATCCACATTATTGTGGAAAAACATAATTTATAAATTAAAGAAAGGAGAGTGTGATAATCTATAAATTGAGAATTTATAGGTTTGTCATACAAAAAAATAGAATGCTAATTTCGTTAAACTGGTTAAAGCAATATATAGATTTAGATGGAATAGAAATAAATGAAATGGAAAATGCCTTGACTATGATTGGTCAGGAAGTAGAAAAAATCGAGGTTTTAGGGGAGAATTTAGAAAATGTTGTAACAGCGCAAATTATTGAAAAAGAAATGCACCCTGATTCTGACCACTTGACAATTTGTAAAGTTGATAATGGGAAAGAAATTTTACAAATCGTGTGTGGAGCACCTAATCATAAGGCTGGGGATAAAGTTGTGTTGGCACAAGTTGGGGCAAAATTAGCTCCAGATTTTGTTATTAAAAAAGGTAAAATTAGAGGTGTAGAATCGAATGGAATGTTGTGTTCTGAAGAAGAATTAAACATTGGGAAAGATTCGGATGGAATTATGATTTTGCCTGAAGATACGCCTGTTGGAGTGCCTATGAAAGAGTATTTAGGAATTAACGATACAGTTTTTGAATTGGAAATCACTCCAAATCGTCCTGATTGTTTGTCGCACATTGGGATTGCAAGAGAATTAGGAGCTTATTACAATAAAGAGGTTAAATATCCAAGTTTTGTGATAAATTTCAGAAAGTTCTGAAAAAAACGGCTGATAACATTTCGGTTGAAATTGAAGACAGTAATTTGGCGAAAAAGATATGTGGCTAGAATAATTAAAAATGTTACAGTTAAAGAAAGTCCAAAATGGTTAAAAGAAAGAGTGGAATCTATTGGAATTAGAAGTATTAACAACATTGTAGATGCTTCAAATTTCATAATGATGGAATTGAATCAACCAAATCATACTTTTGATTTGGATAAAATTGAAGGTGGAAAAATTGTTGTGAGAGCGGGACATGAAAATGAGAAAATTGGTTACGCTTGATGAGCAAGAAAGAGAATTGAATAGCGATGATATCGTAATTTCTGATGGTGTGAAAGCCGTTGCGCTTGGTGGAGTAATGGGTGGACAAAAATTCAGAAATTACTGAAAAATACAAAAAAATATTTTTGTTGGAAGTAGCAAACTTCAATTCACAAAATGTTAGAAAAAAACTTCAAGAAGATTGACATTATTTAGTGAATCTTCATACAGATTTGAAAGAAGAGTCGATGAAGAAAATGCAATTAATGTAATAAATAGACTTGCAAACATCATTCAAGAAGTGGCAGGTGGAGAAATTTTAGAAGGAGTAGTTGACAATTATCCTGTTCCATATAAGAAAAAAACAGCTACATTAAACTTTGAGAGATTGAACCGTTTTGTTGGGAAAAATATTCCACGTGAAACAGTTATTGGGATATTGACTAGACTTGAAATCGAGGTTGTGGATAATGGGGAAACATTGACATTGACTGCACCTACTTACCGTGATGACTTGGAAAATGAGCAAGATTACTTTGAAGAAGTTATTAGAATGTACGGTTTTGATAATATTGAAAATATTTTACCAAAATTGGATATTAGTGAAAAACCAGTTATTGACACAACAAAACTTTCTACACAAGTGAAATTGATTGCGGCAAATGCTGGGCTTAAAGAAGTTATTAATTACAGTTTTGTACCAAAAAGATGCGATGGAAAAAAAATTAAATACACAAGCGTTGAAAGAGAAAAATTTAATTGATTTATTGAGACCAATTACAGAAGATTTTTGTAACATTGCGTCCAACATTGCTTTTATAGCTTGTTAAAAAAATGCTAAAGAAAAATATGAATAGAAATGCTACAAATATTAGATTTTTTTGAAGTTAGTAGAACTTTTGTGAAAGCGGAAGAATTGGCGAAGGAAGAAGTAAAATTGGGAATAATTTTGGCTGGAGAAAATAATAAGACATTGTGGAATCCAAAAACCAGTCCCTTATGATTTTTTTATGACTTAAAAGGAATTGTGGAAGAAATTTTCACACAATTAAAATTCAATAATTATATGATAAAACGTTCTGAACAAAGTCAATACCATCCAGGTCGTTCAGTTGACGTATTTGTTGGTCGTGAATTGATTGGAAGCTTTTCGGGGAAATTCATCCAGACGTATTGGAAAAACTTTGATTTAGGAAAAAAACATCAGTTTTAGTTGGAGAATTTAACATTGACTTGATTCAAAAAAATATTGGTAAGAAAAATTAAATATCAAGGAATTGTAAAATATCCAGCTGTTCCAAGAGATTTTGCGTTCGTTATGAGAGAAGATATTTTAGTTGGAGATGTTTTAAAAACTATTCAAAAAGTTGATAAAAAGATTGAAAAAGTGGAATTATTTGACATTTATCAAGGTGCAGGAGTGTTGCCAGGAATGAAGAGTGTGGCAATTAGTGTAATCTTGAGAGATAAAAAACAAAACACTTGAAGAAAAAGGAAATTGTTGATATTTCAAATAAAATCGTGGCTAAAGTTGAGAAAGATTATGGAGCGGTTTTGAGAAAGTAGAAGATAGAATTCAATTTTAAGATTGCTAAGTATCGGATTAAAAAAATGAAACAAAAAGGGGGAAATTGAGGTGTTAAAAATTGTAACTTTGCCATTTAATGAGAGGACAGAAGAATTTGAGCAAGGGAAGCTAGAAAGGATATTAGGAAATGTCCAGATTGTGAAGTATCAGGCTGAGCTAGTGAAAAATTGAGGGAAATATTACTGGACGGCTTTTTGTTGAATATGAAAAGGTGGAGAATATAGATAAAAATTTAGAGAAAAAAATAATTTTTTTGCAAAATGGAAGAGATATTAAAGAGGTTAACAAAAATCATGAAGAATATCTTTCAGAAGAAGAAGCTGAACTATATAAGATTTTTGAAGGAATGGAGAGCTGGAGAAGCACAAATGCTGGGCTATCCACCTTACATCGTTGCTTCAAATCAGCTTTTTAGTAGACATAATAAAGGCAAATCCTAAAAACTGTTGAAGAACTTTCGCAAAATAAGGGGAATGGGGAAACGGAAAGTTAGAGATTATGGGGAGGAGCTTTTTGTTGATTTTGGAGAATTTTTTTACGATATGAAAAGTTGAATGAAGAAAATAAAAACATGTATTTGTACTTATTTGTACTGTATTGAATTTTTTTATGAAAAAGTAGTATAAGACTAATAAGAAACCCAACAAGAAAGATTATCGAATATAGCAAAAAAGAGACTCTGTTTATTAATTGAACAAAGTCTCTTTTTGATTTAATATCAATTTTTTATCCTTTTACTGCATAAACCACAACCGCAAAAAGCAATTACAGCTATAATTACCATAAAAAGTCCACTTAATATCATTGAAAAAAATATTCATCAAATTTCGATTTTTCACGATTTTTTTGATACATAAAATAGATAGAACGAAAAGAGCATAAAATACATAAAAATATTTACAATACCAAATATATGTGACACTGTATAATGCACTTTTAAAAATGCAATAAATTGGCTTAAAATTGGGATTAAACTCATAATTAATGCAATTTTACTAACTTTTTGATGTTGTTCCTTGTCTGAAAGAAAAAAACTCTTTTTTTCAGTTGTTTTTTTGATTACTTCATTGTTCATAGAAAATCATCCTCTCATTATTTTTTTATTAAATTTTGTTTCTTCCTTTTCTATATTCATATATTACCACATCAACCTTACGGCAACATTTTCGCTACTTTACATTTACCTTACTTTTTGGAAAATTGGGAAGTTAGGAGTGATTTTTGTGATATAATGATCTATGAATTTTAGTGATAATTGGAGGAAGTTTGAAATGGTTGAAAAAAATATTTGAGAGATAAATGTATTTTTAATTGTGGATGATGAGCAGGAAATTTTGAATATGGTTGTGTCGATTTTGGCAGATGGAGGGTTATGAAAAATACAAGGACTGCTGGAAATGTAAAAGAAGCGTTAAAATGTGCTAAAGAAGTGGAGCCAGATTTTGCGATATTGGATGTGATGCTTCCAGATGGGAATGGTTTTGAGTTGCTTGAAAAGTTGAGAAAGGACAGCGATTATCCGATTTTATTTTTAACAGCACGAGGAGAAGATGAAGACAAGTTTAAAGGATTTGGATTGGGAGCGGACGATTATATTGTAAAACCTTTTTTGCCAAAAGAACTTTTGTTTAGGATTACGGCAATTTTGCGACGGACTTACAAGGAAGAGAATTTTATTGTGAACTTAAATGGCTGTCAGATTGATTTTTCACGAGGAGAAATTGTAAAAGATGGGGGAAAAATTTTCCTTAACTGCAAAGGAATATGAACTACTAAAAACCTTATACAGAAATGCTGGACGAATTGTAACGATTGATTCGCTCTGTGAAGCTATTTGGGGAGAAAATGCTTATGTTTACTCAAATTCTTTGATGACTCATATTAGACGGATTAGAGAAAAAAATTGAGAAAGAGCCGTCACATCCAGTTTCTCTCATAACAATGAAAAGGATTAGGTTATAAATTAATCGTGGAGGGAAAATAGCATGAAAAAAATATTAAAACTTATACGCCGTTTTGTAATAACAATAATATTAAGCATATTTTTTTGCTTCTATTTTTTTAAATATTTTTTTGTTTGAATTTATATTTTTCAAATATTCGACAGATGATTCTCCTTCAGATAAAACTTTTGAAATAGCGAAAATGATAAAATTTAAAGATAGAAAATATTTTTTTGCCAGATAAAGAAATTTCCAATTTGAAAAAAAGCAAAATATTTGGGCAATTGTGATTGACAATGATTCTAAAAAAAGTGATATGGCAAACAGAAAAACTTGCCAGGCGAGATTCCAAAAAGAATATTCGGTATTCGATATAGCGCTATTTTTCACACGCTTACATAAAAAGGCTATCCAGTTTTTTTACAGCAAAAAAATTAGAAATGATTTACTTGTATTAGGATATCCAAAAGACAGTTACTGGAAATATTCCACAGCTACCTGGAACTATCGTTTAATTCAAAATGTTCCTAATTTTTTTCTTACATTTTTACTATCCAATATATTCTTTGTATTTTTGATTTACATTTTTTCAAATTCAAAACTTTTAAAATCAGTAAATCCAATAATAAAAAGGTATACAGGATTTACCAAAAAGATAATCCAGTAAAATATAGATGAAAAAAAGGCGTTTTATCTGAACTTGCAAAAAGTATAAATAAAACTTCTGAAATTTTGCAAAATCAAAGAGAACAACTGCGAAATAAAGATACGGCACGAGCAAACTGGATTGCAGGAGTTTCCCACGACATTCGTACTCCATTGTCAATGATAATGGGCTATGCAAGTCAATTAAAAACATCTTCAAATTTATCAGAAGAAATGGCAAAAAAACTTTCTGTTATTTTTGAAACAAAGTGAGCGTATAAAAAAATCTGATAAATGATTTGAATCTTGCTTCAAAAATTAGAATATAATATGCAGCCTTTTGAGAAGAAAAAAAGAAAAATGCAGTTGCACTCGTTCGGCAAGTGATTGTTGATTTTTTTGAATATGGATATTGACGAGAAATTTCCGATAGAATGGAAGACGAAAAAGTGAATTTGTATCTTGCTTTTGTTAATGTTGACAAAAAAATCTGATAAAAACGAGCTTTTGGCGAATTTAATTCAAAAATAGTATTAATCACAATGAAAAATGGTTGCACAATTTATGTTTCAGTAAAAGAAGATGAAAAATTGTATAATTTGTGTTGAAGATAATGGAATAGGAGTTTCTGATAAAGAGCTAGAAAAAGCTCAATAATACGCCACATTATATGGTTTGTGACAAAAAAATACGACAGAACAGCAGCACGGTTTAGGGCTTCTTATTGTAAAACAAATTATGGATGTCCATAATGGAAAAAGTTGAGATGAAACATAGTGAATATAGGGGATTTAAGGTTATTTGTATGTTCCTAAAAATCTTTTTCCTATTGACTTTTATAAAATAAAGTGATACAATTTCAAAGAATTATGAAAGTAGTAAAAAAATATTTTTGTTAGTACAATAGTTCATTAATATTAATCGGATGAAAAATATGAGAAGAGATTTTGCAATATAGCAAAAACACCGAAGAAGTAACTCTTTCAGGTAAAAGGACTCATATTGGACGAACCTCTGGAGAGATCCTGCATGCAAAGGAACACCGAAGGAGCAAAGTTTACTAAATTTTAGTAAACCCTAAACTCTCAGGTAAAAGGACAGAGAAATTACATTTTTCGTGAATTTCTTTATTGTAGAGGTCTTAATTTTTAAAGACCTTTTTATTTAAAGAAATAAATTCTTTTTCAAAAAGAATCATTAAAAATTTAGCATAAAAACTAAAAGAAATTCAGGAAATAAAGAGAATTCAATCAAATCCAAATAAACATTCCGAGAAATTAAAAAAATATAAAAATACAGAAATTAGCTAATTACAAAAATAGAAGGCTAAAAATCAAATTACGAAAGGAGAAGAATGTTAGAATCGATTATTTCACAAATCAATGAAGTTTTTGGGAAGTATCTTAATCATTTTGCTATTAGGAACAGGATTATTTTATACGATTAGATTAAGATTTATCCAAGTTAGAGAGTTTAAAAAGGTGTACAGCATTTAACTAAAGGGTTTAATATGAATGGAGAAGAAGCTGAGAAGACGGAATGTCATCCTTTCAGGCTTTGGCAACAGCAATTGCAGCTCAAGTAGGAACTGGAAATTGAGCAGGAGCAGCTACAGCAGTAATTTCTGGAGGTCCAGGAGCAATATTTTGGATGTGTTAAGTGCGTTTTTTGGAATGGCAACAATTTATTCAGAAGCTGTTTTTAAGTCAATTATTTAAAAGAAAAGTAGAAGGAGAAGTAACAGGAGGTCCATCTACTATATCGAAAAATTATTCAATGGAAATAAATTTGCAAAAGGATTGGCAATATTTTTTTCTCAATTTCATGTATTTTGGCATTAGGATTTATGGGAAATGCAGTTCAATCTAACTCAATTGGTGAAGCATTCCAAAAATTCATTCCATGTTCCACGTGTAATAACTGGAGTAATAGTAGCAGTTTTAGCAGGATTTGTATTTTTGGTGGAGTAAAAAGAATTGCAGCAGTTACAGAAAAAAATAGTACCGATCATGGCATTTTTATACATTTTAACTTCTGTAATTGTTATCGGAATTAATTATATGAATATTTTAAAAGCGTTTGAAGCCAATTTTTTGTTAATGCATTTTTCGACTCAAGCGATTTTAGGTGGTTTTTAGGACAAGGTGTAAAAAGCTGTAAGATATGGAGTTGCAAGAGGATTGTTTCTCAAATGAAGCAGGAATGGGGTCGACACTACACGCACATGCCGTAGCAAAAAGTAAAAAAATCCTGAAGAACAAGGTCACGTTGCAATAGTAACAGTATTTATCGATACTTTTGTAATTTTTAACATTATCAGCTCTTGTAATTTTGACAACACAAAAAGATTTTATCAAACTTTACAGGAATTTTCATTGACACAAAAAGCGTTTGAAGGAGCGTTAGGAAATTTTTGGAGGAATATTTATTGCAGCAGCATTGTTTTTCTTTGCATTTTCAACAATTATCGGATGGTATTTCTTTTGGAGAAGCAAATATTAAATATTTATTTCGGAAAAAGCAATTTTTAATTTATAGAGTTTTTAGTAATGGTATGTATCGTAATTGGTTCAATGCAAAAAGTTAATTTAGTTTGGGAAAATGGCTGATATGTTTAATGGATTTATGGTAATTCCAAATCTAATTGCGTTGTTATTATTGAGTAATAGAGTTGTGAATGTATCAAAAAAATATAAGATGTTAGACTAGAAACTTTAATCTCGATATGTTAAAAATAATTACAAAAAATATTTTTGTAATTTAAGTTATATTTATGAGATGAAAAGAGTGAAAAATGAGAAAAGTAAGATTTTTAATATTAATGATATTATCAGTTCTGAGCTTTAAATTCATGCTTGTTAGCCACAGCAGCTGGTGCAGCAGGAGCAGGAGCATATTATGGAAATTACTGTGCAAATAATAGATCAGCAACAGTTTGTGGTGGAAGATAATTAATTAATTGCGTAGTCTTTAATATTATTAGAAGAGAAACCCTTGAGAATCAATATTCTCAGGGTTTTATCAATTTATCTTCTTGGTTCATGTTTTATGTCACGATTTTTAGTTATAACTTTTTGGAGCTTTTAGGTGCTGTTCTTTTCGCAGGTTTTTATTTTCGTGTTTTACGATGTTTCTTTTGGTCTCAGGTGGTTGTTTTCTAGTAGCTGCAAATGATGTAGCTGAAACTCCCTAAAAATTCCTAAAGCTAAAATTAATTTTTCATTGTATTTTTCATATTATATCATCTCCGTTTTTCTATTTTTGTTGTTTTTTTATCAACAGAGATATAATAACATTTAGTTATGTCAAAATTATGACAAAAATAAAAATCTTTTTATTTATTTTTGAAATATTTAATTTTGCAAATTCGGCTTTTGCTTTTTGCTAATTGAGCGCTAAAATTAGGGTTTGTGTGTAATGTAGCAACAACAGCACTTGCAACTATACGAGCTGCATCAACATCACTTTTGCCAGTGATATCCACAAATTACACGGCTTTGTCCTAAATCGAATCCTCTTTGGATAATTTCTTGTTGTCTAGCAGGATTAACTTCAGCTAAAAACTAAAAGCAGTTGCTCATCCAATAGATGTATGTCCTGAAGGATAAGAACCATTTGTAGACAATGTTTTTCATCTTCTGGACGACATATGATTCCTTGAAATCACGCAAATGGACGAGTTCTCATATAAGTCTTTTTAGCAGATCTTGTAGCTAAATCTCAGCATCTTCAATAAGATTTGTAACTCAATTTATAAATTTCTGGTGTTGTTTTTGGTGAAATAGTGTATCCGAATGCTTCTGAGAAAGCATTTGGAAGTCCAGTTCCTTCAGGGTTTTGATCATCATATGCAACTTTTCCTCTAGGAGTATTTCTTTGTAGTTTACCTTTTTCGTACATAGCTTTGTCATTTAAAAATCCAATGCTATCTACTGCAGGTGGAGGTGGTAATAATTTGTAACTATCTACAACTTGGAGCTTTTTAGATAATACAAATTTGGTTTTGTTTGTTACATCATTTTCAGTTTCAAATGATACAAAGCAGCAATTAAAAAGTACCCAGTAAATCCCATCCTTTTCTATATTTATATATTATTCGTAATAGAAGTATACCTCAAATTTTTACATTGTCAATGAATTTTTATTAGAAATTAATCGCTGCTTTCAAACCTTATTTTTTATATTAAAGATACAGGATAACCTTTCTTTTGAATATTTTTCTTTTAAGAATACTTTTCTGAAGTCATTGCTTTTGCTAGTGCTTGTATGTCGTTTTTGTTGTCTTCTCTAGAAGCTAGAACAATAGCATATCGTCCTTTAGTTCCTTCTTCTAAGAAAGAGCGTCTTTTATGCGTAATTCCACCTTTTTAGCATATGAGAAGGCCAGTTAAATACTAAGTCGAGCTTCTGTATGCTTGCTACAAGTGAAGGAATCGGCAAAGCTGTAATTTCAAGTTTTTATAGAATTATCATCTTTTAAGTTGTACAATCCATTTTTGTTTAAGTTTGATTAATCCTTGTTTTTCAAGAATTCTCAAGGCTCTATCTTGGCTTTTGTCGGATCGTTTGGTACAACAACTTTTGCACCATTTGGAATTTCATTTTTACTTTTATATGAATAAAAACCAACATAAACATCATAAATTGCAGCAACTTTCACAAGATGAGCATTGTTTTCTTGTTAAAAATTTCCATAAAAAGGAACATGTTGATGGAAATTAGCATCAAAATCCTTATTAGCTAATCCAGCATTTGCAGTGACATAATCTGTCAAAAGCGTAATTTTTAGTGTCATAACCTTCTTTCTTTAAATCTTCAGCCGCAATTTTTACGATTTCCTCCATTGGATATCCAGCTGCATGCTACCTTAATAGTTCTTTTCCACAACTCAAGGCTAAAAATTGTTAGCCCAACGAATAAAAATAATTTTTAACATTAGTAATTTCTCCTTCTTTTATCAATTTTTGCAATGTAATTGCCTAATATTTGAATGGAAAAAGACAATAATTATCATAATTGCAACCATTTTGAATACAAAGAGCATAATTGTACTCATTGTAACCGTATCTCATTGCATAATCGCCAATTCCACCACCTCCAACAACCCCCATAACTGTCGAATATGAAATAAACTAATAATAGACGAGGTTGGTCCAAGAACTAAGCTACTTCTTGCTTCGACAATTAAAAATGCAAACTATTTGAGAATGTAGCTTTCATTGAAAGAGCCCATCAAGATCCTTGTCCACATCATAAAAAGACTGTTCTACAAATCTTGCGATAAAAGTGCAACCGCCACAACACATATTGAAACTCGCAGGAATCAATCCAAAAGCAGTCCCAAAAATCAGTCTTGCAACAGGCATTAATGCAACAACCAATATTAGAAATGGAAAACTCCTCACAACATTAACATAAATATTTGCAGGAATATAAATTCATATTTTCCTTGATGCTCCTTTATTCGTTAAAAAGCAACAGAACCAAGAGGAATTCCCAAAAATAGCAAATAAAAGTGAGGAATCAAAATCATAATTAAAGTATCTTTCAACGCATTTAAAATTTCCAAATTCATTGTTTCAAAAACTCCTTTCATTTAGTATAAAATAGTGATTAAAGTAATCAAAATAATACAGATTACTAAAAAATTCCAATAAAAAATTTCTTTTATCTTTAAGAAAATAATCTAAGATTATCCTAAAATTCTTTTTGACTAAAATTCTAGATATTCACTTTTATGATTGATGATATCATCTTTCACAACATCAAAAGTATCCAAAAATTTTCCTTTCTCAATAACAGAAACACGGTCTTTGCACTTTTGCTAACATCAAGCTCTTGAGTAACTAAAATAATTGTAGTCCCGTAATCGATTAATTTTCAAAAATATTCGAGAATCTCTTGAATGCATTTATCCAAAAGAAGCTGTAACCTCGTCACATAAAAGTAAATTTGGTTTGTAACCAAGCTCGAGCAATCGCTAACCCGCTGCTTTTTCCCCGCCACTTAGTTCTGAGATAGAAAAGAAACTTTTCTTATCAAGAAGTCCAACAAAATCAAGCGTCTTCTCAATTTTCTTTCTACCTCAATCTTTCCTTTTTCAAAATGAGGGCAGCAACATTGTCAAACATTTTTGTTTATTATCAACAAATTGAAATTCTTGAAAAATATAAGAACTTTCAGTATTTTCTTCCAAAAAAATCTCCCAACATCAGCTTTTTCAATTCTTGAATAATTCTCAATAGTCGACTTACCTCCCAGATTTCCCAATTATCCCAAAATCTCCCTTTTTCAATATGTAAATCAACTTCCAAATCAAAACTATTCAGCCGTTTTCAAATTATTAATATTATCATAAAAACTCCTTTTAAATTTTACTAGAAGATAAAGACATTATATCAAAAATAGATAATTATAAAATTGAAATAGTTAAAATTTAATTTTATTGGAAAAAGAAAAATTGAAAATTATAAAAATTTGAGACTGATATAAATAAAATTTGACAAAAGGCTAGAAACTTCTATTCTTTTTTTTATAATTAATAACACAAGATACCGAAAACCCTTAAATTTTGATTTTTAGAGGTTTTATGAAATAAGTTTGTACTATTGGATAGAGTGGCGTAATTAATGTGGAAAATCATATTTATATAAAATCGATGAATTTGGTAGAAAAGGAGTCTTGGAAGGTTAAAAA
>BNJU01002417.1_pt1 | contig 39703 bp, 58 predicted proteins | sample 8539281 | NCBI WGS metagenome assembly BNJU01 (sample SAMD00202456, study PRJDB9452) | human saliva metagenome | isolation source: human saliva | place: Japan
CGAACCATGAGGGATTACCGTTCGTCACGTGCTCATCCTGCTGCTTTCTCGAGGCAAACCCTGCGACTCGGGACCGAACGCCAGACACGTCACGCCGGGGCGGTGCGCAATAACTCCGCATATGGGGTGGCGCTGCGTATTGTCGTTGAACGCGAAAAACCCTCACGCCGGTGCCGGTGCATCCACCGCATCCTCAAGGGTTTTATGAGACCGTTACCACCGCCGATCGTGACAATCCGGTCCGCGGCGCAGATGCGCGCATCCTCAAACGTGAGACCCAGCGGCTCCACCAAGTGCAGCTGGGCACGTAATAGCAGCTAAACTGTGGCCATGTGGCATTGCCCGTATTACCGGGATTTCCGGCGTATAAAAGCAGAATCTTCACGACGCGCCTGGTGTGGCGCGTACGCACCCGGCTGCTCGGCCCACGGCAAACCGGCCCGTACCGCGCCCAATAATGCAACGGCGGCTGCAAAATACACAACACAGGAGCACCATGACCGCCAACCGCGTGCACCTCGACCACACGCTGCCACCGCAAATGTACTGCCCGCCGCCATTGATGCCGGTGCGCTTGCAGCGAGATGCACCGCACGGCAACCCCTCATCTACATGCCGCGGGCGTGAAGCTCAGGCCCTGTATACCGACGCGTGAACGCATCGCCCAAAGCCATCGGCTGCGGCGCCGCTTCAGTGATATTCACCTCCGGCGGCGCAAGTACCGATAACCTCGCGTATCAAAGCGCATGCTACGAAACGTCACGAGCGCCAGAATCCCGCGCGCCGTCGTGTCCTCGTCTCAGTGACCAGAGCACCACGCCGTTGAAAAACCCGCGAATGGTTGAGACACACCATGGCGCGGTTATTGGTGGATGCCGTTGATGCGCGGGCTCGTGCACCCCCGGACACTGTACGTGAACTCATCGTTACAAAACCCCGCGGATGTTGCGCCTCGTGACCGTCATGTGGGCGAACAATGAGATGGGTACCATCAGCCTATTGCTGAGATTGCCCAGCTTGCCGCCAATACGGCATTCCATGCACTCTGATGCGGTGGCAGGGCATTCGGTGCGGTACCCGTGAATTCTGAGAGTCACAGGTGACAACTAGCCATTTCGGGGAGAGCATAAAATCGGTGAGCTATGGGGGTGGGAGCCTCATCGCCACCCGCTCCGGGCAGATATGACGCCCGTCCTGCACGGCGGAGGTCCAGGAACGTTCAGTGCGTTCAGGCACCATCGACGCCCCGCCATGCAGGTTTGCGCGAGGCAGCCGCGCATCACAGAGAACCTGGCGGAAGAGACGCGCGTGTCGCACCTGCGCAACGAACTGGTACACCGCAGAGCGTCGCGCGCTCATCCCGCAAGCTCGACTGAGCAGGGATGAACCACCGACGAGCATCCCCGAGGCGAAGCGACTCGAAACGCATTTCACCTTCAGAGAGGCGCCGAAGAGGACACCGTCTAACTTTCTTCTCGATATGCGGGGTATTGCTGCCTCCACCGGGTCTGCCTGCAGTGCGGTCACCCTTTGCGCAATGCCCGTACTGTAGCTATGGGCATGGACGAGCTACCGCACCCGGGGCGCCTGACGTTTCACCCTGGAGTCCTGCGTGCTGGCGAGACCTCGCCACGACTGCCCAACTGGCATACCCGGTGCCCGCAGGCGGCGGCTAAAAGCGGGGCTCTCCTCCCAACTGCCTGATGCCTCGATGGGGCGCGGTGGACGGCTGAGTAGAGCTCAAGGCCCGGTGCGAGTGTAGAATCAGAGTTTGCTGCCAGCCGCAACGCGTTTGACCACCTGTACATAAGACGCAAACTTTTCACATGCGGACCAGGTTGCCGAGCCCACCAGCGCGAGAAACGCGTAAAGGATTGACGAACGAAGATTTTTGGCAGCTGTGCGGCGGCAGACGTGAACAGCCATGGCACTCGCTGCTGTATCAGATAAATGCAGGCCTACGAGGTGGTCGGCGTTCACCTGGCGCTTTCCCGCATGCCTGGAACGCTCCGCACCAGCTCCCGTGTTGCGCACCCTTGAAGATTCCATGGATGCCCGCCGCGTGTGCGCGCAGCTGGAGCATCCCCTTCTTCGTCGAGGACTTCTCAGAACGCTTCAGAAGACGTGGTTGATGACTGTCATCGCCGAATATGAAGGCTGGACGCACCCCCAACCCGTGCATGCGGTGACAGCGAAAAATAAAATTTTCGCCCTCCTTGGAAAAAGCGGTTTCGCTGGGGTTCGACGCCGTCGTTACCGGACTATCGCCCAGATTGTCACCAACGACGACGGCAACCGTGAACTACCGCGCGCCGCCGACTGGGCAAAAGACCAGTCCTACGTTTTTGAGGAGTGCTGACCCACGAGCAGCTCACACGCCTGGTTTCCCCTCGCTACGCCCCTCTAAGGCCGAGGTGCGTGAAGAAAGCTGGCTCACGCGCAGTTTCTCCGTCGCCAAGAAGCCTGATTCCTATGACATCTGCTTCATCCCCGAAGGCGACATCCCGCGCCTGGCTGGGCGAGCACATCCAGATGCGCGGCCTCGTTAAAGCCTCCGGCGCTGTGCTGGGGGCACAGCGCGCGCAGGCCTACACGGTAGGGCAGCGCAGAGGTCTCGCCCTTGGCACACCGCCCCCGACAGCAAGCCCCGTTTCGTCCTCGAAATCCGCCCCAAAACGAACGGTAATCGTTGGCTCCAGGAGCTACTGGCGGTGGACGAGATTCGCGGTATCCGAGCCACCTGGGCGGGCGTACCCGAGCGAAGCAGCCGAGTTTGTGCGGCAGTACCCCCAAGCTTGGACCAGCAGCGCCACGTTTGAGGTGACCGCACAGGTACGCGCCACGCCGACCCTGTGCGCGGGTACCACCACTGCGGTGGGTGGAAAATACCGATGGATACTGAAGGCCAGCTACGCCTAGAAACTGTGGTGCGCCTTAAAGATGGGCTGAGCAGGGGTGGCCCCCAGAGCGGACGATGGTGCTCACTACCAAAGGCGCACCCGCGTAGCTTGGGCGATCACGTCGCCGCGCCTCTCCTAGCCGTGATGATATCAGCCAGACCGCCGCATAAAACGCGGCTGCCGTCGAGGGCGACGCGACACACTGACAATTCGCGCCGAACGCCACCTCCATGGGGAAGTGGCGCCGAGGTATACGAAGAACTGTTGCCATGCGCCGCTCCATCGACAACTTCGATGCTACGCCTTGTGCATATTCTCGCTGAACGGTTCCGCGCCACCCAGCGGGTGGGCGTCCTCAGGCTAAACATAACCTGCCCGCCGGAACGCCGGGCGTGAAAGAAGCAGATCGGGCGTCTGCGTGCCATATGCCAGAATCCAGCCTTGCCGAATTTGCCGAAAAATTCTTGAACTTTATCATCTCGGTGATCCGCCACCATGGGCGCATCGCCATCGAACACAACGACAAGACCGCGCAGCGGAGGCGGGCGTCAGTGTCGACACCGGGCCCCCCCGCCGTATCCCGCAACGAGGCTGAACCACCCGCACGGTTACTGCTGCCAGGGGTACCGCGCCCCCGAACCACACAAGAAAACGGCTGGGACGTTGCCAGCAGTAGCCAACGCACCTTCATTACAGGCCAGCGGCCTGGGCCTTTCAACAGCGGATATGGTGGATGCCCTGCACGGGTACGTGGTGAACTGGGAGATCCCCACCGCCCGTTCCTGCCCGAGCTGCCGCATCGCGGCTGGCGCACTCACCCTGGCGCGAACTATCGCAACATTCGATGGGCTCCACGCGGAAGGGGCATCCTACGGGTGGAGACTGACGCACTCGGCACAGACAGTCGTGAATCTGCGCTCGCTACGCCACCTACGGGTCGGATATTAATGCGCTCGCCGATGTGGTGGGCCAGAAAACAGCCGTGGCGGGCGCTCAAACGGTAACGCCAGCGGCTAGGGAACCCATATTTAAAATTCAGCTCACCGGCGTGTATACCCTTGCCGCAAGCATTTATCTCTCAGCGGTGAACGCGCCATTAGCGACGGAGCCACCGGGACATACGCGAAAGCCTGCTTGCCGGTTTGCGCGAACGGCTGGAAAACTCTGCGGCAGGCACTCGAGTACGGATGGACGTATTACGGTGCAGCTTAACAGGCCTGACCTGCACCGCATCATTGCCGGGTCTATCCCACCGTGAGCGGTTTCCGGCGTATCCGCTCCATACCGCCCCGACGGTTGTCGGAGGAGCTGCGGGACTTGCGCCGAGGCGATCACGGACTGCAGGGGCATCACCGGTGCTAATCTGCTGGGGAACACGCAATGGTTCACATGTCCCGGCCGCGGCAGGGGCAGAGGGGCCTCAGCCTGCTGGAGCTGGCGCAAACTATCGGCGGTGAAGATACCCTGCCGCGCTTGCCAGTTGATCCGGATGCTGTCTCCGACACCACCATGCTGGTGCCGCGCGCTGAGCGACCCGCGCCGTTTTGGAAATGAGTCGCTGCCCTCATTGATGCTGGCGCCGCGTGTGGCTGCCTGCTATTGGCGACACCGGTGCCGCATCAGGTGCGTGCATTCTGGCGTGTCTGGGGCGAGCTGGGCTAGGCGGATCAGCTTTGCGCATGTGGTTCTCACCGAACGGAGGCTGAAACGGCGGGCAACGCTTTCACGGGATGTGGCAGAGGCAGCCGCCGCCATGGCCCCACACCGCCGAGCCGCTCAGGCTCTTGCCGAGCTTTCTGGCTGAAAAATAGTTGTGCGAGGGGTAAAAATCGCCTATATTGCGAAGGCCCCCAATCAAGCTACGATAGATTGGTACAGCAAGCACATTCGCAGGAGAAGCCGTGACTGTTTCAACACCCACCATCCTGGTTGTTGATGATGATGATGCGCTTGCCGGATGATCGGCATCGTACTAGCCCAGGAAAGGGTATAACGCCCAGTTCTGCGAAAACAGGGCCCGCGCCTTCGAAGTGTTTATGCGGTACAGCCCCGACTTGGTGCTTCTTGATTTAATCTTCCCCGGTAAGAACGGTATTGAGGGTGTGTGAACAGATTCGTGCCTCGTCTAATGTGCCGATTATTATGCTCACCGCCAAGAGCGATACCGAGGACGTGGTGAAGGGACTTGAAGCTGGCGCCGACGACTATATCGCCAAGCCCTTCAAACATATTGAGCTGCTGGCGTATCCGCTGCCCGTTTGCGTCCGCGTGAGAGCCCGCCAGCTGGTGGTTCGTATCGGAGACTACGGTGATGGACATGGACGGGCGTACCGTCACCTACAATGGCACTGGGATCCCCGCTGACGCCGCTTGAGGTTCGATCTGTTGGCTGCGCTGGTGCGCCGCCCGGTCGAGGCGCTGTCCCGCCAGGAGCTGCTGGAAGTTGTGTGGGGCTACAGCGATGTGAGCGACTCTTTGGTGAATGTGCATGTGCAGCGTCTGCGCGCTAAGTTCTCTGAACTGGGAGCGCAGCAGGTGAGTCAGACCGTGCGCGGGGTGGGGTATAAGGTTCCTCTCGATAGCGTCGGGTCGGTCTCAACCACCTCATCTTTGCCGACTGTACCGGCGGCGGGGTCGCCCCAGGCTGGAAGTAACTAGTAGAGATGAGCGTCTACACCACGAACGCCGAAGCGCCCCCGCATCAACCGCAGAACACCGGCGAGGCTGCGTCGTTACCTTACGACAGCAGCATACCGGTGAGAAGAAGAAAAAGAAACGGCGGCGGGAGTCTCACCAGCCACGGGCCATGCGTAACCTGTGAACGGTCCCTGCAGTTTCGCAGCCTCAGCGATGCAGGCATCCTCATGATTATGGCGTTTATTCTGGTGGGTTCCTCCCTGTCGAACCAGATCACAGCTTCTCTTTTTGAAAATAAGAAAACCCAGGCTCTTGAGGAGTCCAATAAGGGTTTTGTGAATGTGCAGAGTGTGCTGGATTCTTCAGAGGCCCGCAGCGATAGCGAGATTAACCGCGATGTGCGCCGCTACCTGCCCCTGATGGATGCTGGCGGCGACGATAAACGTCGAGTGGATTCTGCTGCCGCTCAACGGCCAGACAAAACGTGGTTTCGTGCCGGAACAAAGTAGCGATAGCGCGTTGACTTCATCGGCAATTCCGGCCTCGCTGCAGGGACACGGTGCGGGATAATCAGGGTATTTACTGGCAGACTGAGAATGTGACGGTGGGGACCAGACCTGCCCGGCACTGATTGTGAGAACCAGTATTACCATTCCGCAGAACCCTAATTATGGGTTGTTTGCCGTGTATGATCTGCGGGATTCGGCGAACACGATTACCCGCATTAATTTCGTATTGAGCATTGGCTTTATTGCGTTGTTGCTGGTGGTGCTGAGCATTGTGTGGGTTGTGACCCGCATGGTGGTGCGCCCATTACCCAGACCGCGATTACCTCGGAGAAACTTGCCGCTGGGGATCTTGACCAGCGGGTGAGTGTTGACGGTAAACACCAGGCGGCTCGATTAGGTATTTCGTTTAATCAGATGGCCGATGGTTTGCAGCGGCAGATTGTGCAGCAGGCGTCTTTCAACTGCAGCAGCGGTTTTGTGTCAGACGTTTCTCGCATGAGCTGCGCACGCCGCTGTCTACCGTGAAGCTAAGTACCGAGCTGCTGTATGATGGGCGGGAGAATTTCACGCCCGTGCAGAACTCGAAGTGTTGAGCTGCTGCGCAATCAGGTGGGGCGGTTCCAGGATTTGTTGGCTGACCTGCTCGAAATTTCCCGGTTTGATGCCGGTAGCGCCCTGCCGAATATCGATACGCATGACTTTATGCGTATTCTGGTGGATGTGCGCGAGGCCCTGCCACACCTTGAACGCGGGCACTAAACTTAATATTCACACTGGTCAGCAGCAGATTATGGTGGATGTGGATCGGGTGCGTATTGAACGTGTGCTCCGCAACCTGCTGTTTAACGCTATTGAGCACGGCGAGTCGAAGCCCATTGACGTATATATTGCCACCAGCGAGACGGCGTTGGGCGTCACCGTCCGTGACCATGGTATTGGTTTGAGCGATGAAGAGGCGACGCAGGTATTTAACCGTTTCTGGCGTGCCGATACTTCCGGAAACGTACCCTGGGCGGTACGGGCTTGGGCCTGTCGATCACTGCCGAAGATGTGCGCCTGCTGGCAGCACCGATGAGGCGTGGGGTATTAAGGGCCGTGGTGCGAGGTTTCCGGCTGACCCTGCCGCTGGTGCACGGGCAGCAGATGGGGCCCTCCCGGTGCTTCTGACCGGTGAGCCCGAGTACATGCCTGTTAAGGGCGCGATGGCAGGAAATACGTTACCTGCTGCTTCTCGCCCTGCTGCGGAGGAATCCGAACAACCTTTTAACCCGCCTGTTCAGTGAGTGATGGAGTGCCTGAATGAATCAACAGAACATTTCTGCCGTCACCGGCATTGTCTCCAACTCAACTAGCCGTCGTCGTTTCTTGGGAGTGGGTGCTGCTGCGGCGGCTACCACGTGCTTCTGGGTGCCTGCGCGGGTATCCCAACCTCTAAAAATGTGCACCGGTACAGCGATAAGCTAGAGGTGCGGAAAAATAGAACCAAAGCGATTCATGCGGTCGGACCGCAGGAAGACTGCACCCAGAGCCATTATTGAAGGGTTTATTCACGCCGGGGTGGATGGTGCCGATAACTATGCGGTTGCGCGGCGGTTTTCTGACCTCAGACTTCAAAGGCAAAGTGGAACCCGACTACAACGACCAGGGTGTAGCCGTAATACCGCCCAGGTGAGCGCCGATGAGTCGTCTTCAGGGGTGTATCGAGCACGTTTTCAGCAGACTACTTTGGTGAGTGAACAGGGCCTGACCAGTAGCTTTGCTGAGACACCAAAACTTTTTGATTTTTAAAGCTCCGTCAGATTGAGGGGCAGTGGCGTATTGAAGCCTGCCCCGACGGGTTACTCAACGATAGCGTTGGGATTTGACCGGGTGTTCAGCCCCTACCGCCTGTATTTTTATAATTCAATGTACACCCATGCGGTACCCGATATCCGCTGGTTCGCGCACCGTGATGGGCAGTTAGGGGATTCTGCTGCAGACGGTAATGGGTGGGCCCGCATCGTATTTGAAGGAGGTAACGGCTTCCACCCTCGTGGAGGGCATGAGTTTGGAGCGTGCTGAAGTTTCTGACCGGGACGCAAAAATACCATTAACGGTCCGGTGCTCAATGCTGTTACCCGTGCCCGGCTGCGCCAGCAGTAGGGGTATGTACTGAAACAATTTCTCGTCTGTTAATAAGTTTGAGCTAACCTATAACGGATCGGTGGTGAGCGAGGACGCCCTCAACTGGTTTTCAGGACCCCCATGAGCCCTGAGATCAGTAAGCGTGTCGTGGGTCTTGAAGACGGGAAGCTGGTAATCCGTGAGGTTATCTGAGCCAGCAACCAGAGACAACTGGTACTGAGTCGGTGACTGACGCCTCAGACCCTGCGATTAACTATGATGGTACGGCGCTCGCTTGTCTGGGGATACAGGCCGCAGCCTGTATTTCTTCTCGGGCGGTAAGGGGCAGTACCTGGTGAAAAATAAGAAGATGACTGCCCCCAGCTTCGATTCGTTTGGCTGGTTGTGGGTGGCTGAAAGTGACGGGGCTGTACGGGCTTATAACGCGGCGTCAACGAATGAGAAGGAGCGGTCTAAGGGCATTGAGATTCCGGTATCATGGCGGAGCGGAATGACCTTTAGCAGCCTGCGGATCTCGCACGATGGTGCCCGCGTGGTGGTGGTTGGTACTCGTGATGGTACGGCGGCTGTGGTGATGTCGGGCGTTGTCCGTGACGGTTCAGGAACCCCGAAAGGCTTTACGGAGCCGGTGCGGGTGACCTCATCAATTACTCCGCGTACAGCCGTGTGGGCCGGTGAGCAGAATCTTGTGGTGGTCAACGATAAAACTGGGGAGTCTGGTGACGACTCTCAGCGGTGAGGAGACAAAAATTTGATCGCCTCGACGGGGTGAAATCGGTCTCGGCTGCTGGGAATACCAGCAATATGCTGGCGCATCGCTCTGACGGGTCATGCTATGTGCTGGAGGAGCGCGGCTGGAACCGTCTGAATACGTCTACGCGTGAGATGTCATTCGCGGGGTAAACCGTGAGCCAGAGTGTGGGTGGCAGCAGGACGCCCCAACGTAAAAAGGAGCGCATGCGGCAACAGGGAGCGTTGAACAGCGCCTACGCCCTGTGAGAGCTGTTTTTCCCGCGACCTGCGCCTGTTGCGGTGTTGAGGGCACAGCTCTTCTGCGGAGAGGCGATGCTGTGAAGCAGCCGCAGAAAGCAGGGGGTTGTGCCACAGCGCAGCAGGCTGTGTACTGACTGTTCGTCTCGTGTGCAGGAGCGGCTTGCGCAGCCATGTCAGCCGTTGGTGCGGTATCGGCTCCCACCTGTCCTGACAGCAGGTAGTTATGAGGCTGAGTGACGCGCACTATTTTGGCGTTTAAAGAACGCTGGTCGGCGATACTCTTGCAGAGTTGGGCGAACCGTTGGCGGCAATGAGTGGAGGCGCACCTTTGGGCTGCTTATCGTACCGGGCTGATAGCTCCGGGGATACACTGCACTGGTTTCCTGCCCGTCGTCGCCTGCGAGCGTGCGTCGCCGCGGTTATTCTCCGGCGCGGGAGTTAGCGGATGAGGCGGCTCGCCGGGTTCGGGCTCGGTCTCTGGCGCGTCGTTTGGGGGGTTCGGGTGTCAGTTGCCCCGGTGCTGCGGGTGCGCGCTTCATGGAGCTTCTTTCGCTGGTGCTGGTTCTTCGGGCGGGCAGAAGGGCTGAAGCGCTTCAGAGCGTGCTCGTCGAATGCGAGGGAATGATGCGTGTCTCGAGGTGCGGTCCCCTGCAGGAATGCTGTGTTTGGTGTGTGATGATGTGTTGACTACTGGGGCCACTGCTGTCGAGGGCGGTACGCGCGTTACGCCAGGCGGGTATACTCCCGTTGGGGGTGGCTACGCTTGCCTCTGTACGCCTTGAAAACACAGGGTGATGAGCTGGTCACATAGCCTAACCTGAGCGGTACGTAGTGAGTTTTTCTTTCTCTAAAATATTCGGTGGTGTCCCGGTGACATGCACCATAAATCTGTACTAAAATGGGGGCAAGGAACCTCAAAGACGGGTTCCCGGTGCCGGAACCCAGACCGGGTGCGGTACAAAGCCCCCAAACCGGAGGAAAGTATCGTGGAAGTCAACATCTACGGACGCAACATCAAAGTTTCGGAACGTCTGCACGATTATGTCGAAGACAAGGTGCAAAAAGTTCGAAAAGCTCGGTGATAATGTCAGCGATATTGACGTAAAAGTTCACGAGGATGGCCATCTCGGCGGCAATGTTATTCGTGTTGAAATTACTGTGATTGGGCGCGGTCCGGTGCTTCGCGCTGAGTCTCAAAGGTCCCGATAAGTTCGCGGTCTTCGATGAAACCTACGGCAAGCTTTGGAGCGTCTGCGTCGTGCACGGGATCGTCGTAAAGCTTCGCTAAGCACGGCGGCAAGCATCCTGTATCCGTTGCGGATGCTACTGGCTCGATACCGGTGGTGGGTAAGACCGCTATTACCGGATCCTGCTTCGGATGTTTCCTGTTGAAGAGGCGGCTTTCGACACAACCAGGTGACGCTCGGTGATGAGGCAGCTTCACCCCGAGATCCGTCATAGAGCTTCCCGGGCGAGCGTCTGGGCCCGGCGGAGGCTGTGGATCATATGGAATTGGTGGGTCACGACTTCTGCTTTACATTGACAAAGGAGACCGGAGCCCCGGCGGCGGCATGCCGCCGTAAGGGTTGGAGCTACGGCATTATTACCCTGACCGATGGTAAAGCAGGGGTTTTAGAGTTCGTTGCGCTCGGGGCGGGTTTTCCCACCCGAGCTTTTCTATGGTGCGGGTAACATCCGGTGTGGGATTTCGTGCGCTCTACGAGATAATATTGACGTAGAATCCGTCATTTAGGTGGCTCTGCCCTACAATAGTTAGGAAAGCCTCAGCCGGGGTTCGCTTTGGCGTGCCCGTTGAGAATGCGTGATGATTACAAGGGCAATGGGCAGTGGCATCTTTCCTGGAGAAAATCCTCCGCACCGGCGACAAGAAGATTCTGAAGCAATTGGAGAGTACACCAAGGCGGTGAACTCGCTTGAAGATAGCTTCGCTTCACTTACTGATGCCGAGCTACGCGCCGAAACCGATAGTTTCCGAGAGCGCCTGGAAGACGGTGAGTCTCTCGACATTCTGCTGCCGGAGGCTTTTCGCTGTGGTGCGTGAGCATCAAACGTACCCTTGGTAAACGCCACTACGATGTTCAGATTATGGGTGGCGCCGCCCCTGCACCTGGGGAATATTGCCGAGATGAAGACCGGTGAGGGGAAGACTCTTGTGGCGACCCTTCCGCATATCTGAACGCTCTTTCAGGTGAGGGTGTGCACGTGGTGACGGTGAACGACTATCTTGCGGGTACCAGGCAAACCTGATGGGCCGCGTGTACCGCTTCTTGGGCATGGGTCGGGGTTATTCTTTCTTCAATGGATTCTGAGGGCGTCGTAAACAGTACGAGGCTGATATCACCTACGGCACGAACAATGAGTTCGGGTTCGACTATCTGCGCGATAATATGGCCTGGACGGCTGAGGAACAGGTGCAGCGTGAGGCATAACTTCGCGATTGTTGATGGGGTCGATTCGATCCTGATTGATGAGGCGCGTACCCACTTATTATCTCGGTCCGGCTGCGGGGAAGCGAACCGATGGTACGCCGAGTTTGCCCGCATCGCTAAGACTACCCTGAAGAAGGGTGAAGACTATAGGGTGGACGAGAAGAAACGCACCGTCGGCATCGCATGAATCGGGTATTGATAAGGTTGAGGATCACCTAGGCGTGAAGAACCTGTACGAGTCGAAGAATACCCCGCTGATTGGTTTCTTGAATAACTCAATTAAGGCAAAAGAGCTGTTCACCAACGATAAGGACTATGTGGTGGTGGACGGTGAGGTGCTGATCGTGGATGAGCACACCGGCCGTATCCTGCCGGGCCGCCGCTATAACGACGGCATCCACCAGGCGATTGAGGCCAAAGGGCGTCGAGATTAAGCGAGAACCAGACAATGGCCACGGTGACCCTGCAGAACTACTTCCGCATGTACGATAAGCTCGCGGGCATGACCGGTACCGCAGAGACTGAGGCCGCCGAGTTCATGAGCACCTACGAACTGGGCGTGGTTGCTATCCCCACTAATAAGGGTGTGCACCGTATCGATAACCCGGATAAGGTGTACAAGGATGAAGGTCGCTAAGTTCAACGCCGTGGTGCGGGACATTAAAGAGCGTCATAAGAAGGGCCAGCCAGTACTGGTGGGTACCACCAGTGTTGAGAAGTCGGAGTACCTCTCACGCCAGCTGTCGAAAGAAGGCGTGCGTCATGAGGTGCTGAACGCGAAAAATAATGAGCGCGAGGCGCATATCGTGGCACAGGCGGGCCGTAAGGGCGCGGTGACTGTGGCAACTAATATGGCCGGGCGTGGTACCGATATTATGCTCGGCAGCAGCCCCGGTTCGAGGCCGTTGAGAAGATGAGTCAGCTTAGGGCTGGATCCGAACACAAACTCTGAGGCTTATGAGGCCCGCTGGCCGCAGGTGCTTGAAGAGTGCGAGCGGGCGGCTAAGAAAGAACATGATGAGGTGAAGAAGCTCGGCGGCTTGTATGTGCTGGGTACTGAGCGGCATGAATCCCGTCGTATCGACAACCAGCTACGCGGCCGTTCGGGCCGTCAGGGAGATCCAGGCGAGTCCCGTTTCTACCTGTCTTTGGCGGATGATCTGATGCGTCTGTTTAATACGACTGCGGCTACGCGCCTTATGTCTATGGCACCCGACGATTCGTCAATCGATTCAAAGATGGTTTCTCGCGCTATTGCTAATGCGCAGGCGAATGTTGAGGGCCGTAACGCTGAGCAGCGTAAGAACGTGCTCAAGTATGATGATGTGCTTAACCGCCAGCGTGAGGCTATTTATAAAGACCGCGCGCAGATTCTGCACGGGGATGATTTGCAGGATCAGATTTCCGGGTTCATTGATGAGGTAATTACCAGTGCCATTGATGCCCGTGTTGCCGAGGGGCACGCGGAAGACTGGGACTTTGAGGATCTGTGGGATGCGCTGAAGACCATTTATCCCATTAGCCTGACTGTGGATGATATCGCTGAGGAAGCGGGGGACCGCACCCAGATCACCCGTGACCTGCTGGTGGAAGAAATCTATCCGATGCTCACGTGACCTATTCGGAGCGTGAGGAGAGCGTTGGGGCAGAAGCGATGCGTGAAATTGAGCGCCGCGTGATGCTTTCGGTGATCGGCGAACGTTGGCCCGAGCATCTGTACGAGATGGATTACCTGAAGGAAGGTATCGGGCTGCGCGCAATGGCCCTAGCGTGACCCGCTGGTTGAATACCAGCGTGAAGGGTACGGTATGTATGAGGATATGCTGGGGGGCCATCCGTGAGGAGACCGTCACTTATTTGTTCAATCTGAGACTTGTCCAAGCAGCGCACTCAGGCTTCTGCCGTGCAGCTGCAGACCCTCAAGCCGCCGAAGTTCTTGCAGTATTCAGCACCTAGCGAGGATGGCGGCACGAGCGTTCGCGTGGTGAATAAAAAGTCGTAAGCTGAGTGCACCGCAACCTCAAAGGGCTCCCGGAAAGGTATATCTTTCTGGGAGCCCTTTGAAAAGTTTCTAGCAGTATTCGACAGTGGTGATATGCCAGGTTGAATAGCGTTCGATAACGCGCATTGCCATGGCGCACTTTCACCCCGTCGTGCACTACAAAGGGTGACTTCGTAGCCGCCTTTGGCATTATCAACTTTCTGTGCGCGGGAGCGCACACACGAGGTTGCGGTTCGTCGAGTCTGTGACCTTTGAGGCGTATTGTCTGCCCGAGGGCCTGCAGCTCTGCGCAGCAGCTAGGGGAAAAACCATTTACGGAATTGTTCAAGGGTGCGGTGCCCGCAGAGCATTTCAACAATCCCCAGGCACAGGCCCGAACAGAGTATCTCCACCGAGCGGGCTGCGGAATCTGAACGTTTGGTGGGCGCCCAGTTCGCCGGGGTTTGCGGATTTTAACCCGTGCTGGCCGGTTGGCATCTGGGGTACCCATAATTTCTTGGGCATAGTCGGTGATGAGGCAATAGGGTAAAAGCCACTGGGAGCATAACGCAGGTTTGTGTGCGTGCTGGCCGTTGCATGGTGGTCTGCTGGGATGAGCGGGTTGTGTTCTGCATCGATCTTTTTGGCAGCGTGCATCTGTACCGCACGTGGTTTTTCTCCCGAGGCTGGATGGGTTTGCCCAGCGGTCTGCCGATGACGGTCGTGGTGGAAGTTAGCGTGAGAGTGCTCATTGGTTGTCTCCTTATCGGTGCAAAAACATGCGGTCTGTTATTAGTTTTATGAGGGCAATAAATTCGCTGTCCTGGAAGAACTAAGTCTGGGTTATCCCCGATGGTGCTGCGATTATTTTGGTGTATACGTACTGTGTACTCTAGTATGGTTGCGTTTGATGCATTAGGGCCTAGAATGCGTTGCGCAATATTCCACAAGCAATCCCGCGAACCACCACGTATTCGCTGCCTTGCTGAGCTGATGCTGGCTGTACATGTGGTGTTCCTGTTCCGCCACCAAAGAATGGGCTGAGTGTTGGGCCGGTTTGCTGCTTGGTGGGCGGGTAGAAGAGGGTGGGCTCCGTTCTCTCCACCGCCGCAGTGTTTACTGTGGCTGTGGTGGTGGCTAACGTTCCGACGAGGGCTGGGGCGGATACGCTGACTGGTGCAGATTGAGGGAGATAGGCTTGCCGTATCCGTTTGTTGGGTGGCCTGGGCTGGGAAAGTACTGCTCTAGCCCAAGAAATACCGCCAGGGTGAGCACTGCATTGCGCATAAAACAGGAGTAGTAGTGTTCCGCGTTCATCACGATTAACTATCTGGGTAAGGCCCGAGACGAATGCGGTACAGGTAGCGTATAGCGAATGCGCAGCTGAGGAGCCACCATCCAAGTACGGCAAGTGCCGCAATAAATGTGCAGTACAGGGCAGCGCTGGCAATATTTTGGGTGGTAAAAAGTGTGCTGGTGAAGAGAGGAGCTCCGGTGCATACAGCAAGTACAGGGATGGACACGCTAAGAATAACCTCTGCATTAACCTTTGTGTGCCTTTGTATCACGACTATCCTCCAATCATATCGTTTGATGCTTTTTGATTCTATAACTACTATCCACTATAAAGAGGGTGTTTGTAAAGCTAATAGGTAATTTTTTATAGTTTATTTTTGTTTGATACCTTCGGAATGCCCTTGAAGGGGTTCCGTTGTTGCTAGATTGCGCTTTGACCCCCTGTGTCCTAGGCTCAGTACTATGCGATTTGAAAAAGTCTTCCGGGATCTTGAGGTACGTTTGGCAGCGGAGCGGGTCCGCGATTTGGAGCTGGATGCCCGCCAAACTGCGCGAAGCGCCTACTCATCCGTCACCATGGTTGAACGACTTTCGGCTCATTTGGGCGGGTCTATACGCATTTGTGGTGCCGACACTAGAGTTCGGGAAGGACTTTTGGAGTCTGTGGGGGATGGTTGGGTGCAGGTCAATGCTATGGGGGAGAGCGTTATATTGCCGCTGCAGGGCGTGCTGTGGTGGGAAGGTTCTGAGCTTGCATTGCGTGCGGATGTGCGCCAGAAGGTGTACCGTTTGACTCTGCCCTTGGCTTTACGTGCTTTGGCGACTTCGCGTGAACTCGTAAAGATCTACATGGCGCATGGTGGGGTTGTGTGTGAGGTGTTATTGAACGTGTTGGTGCTGATTTTTGTGGAGTTGAAGAGTACTGACCGGTGGGGGAATACCCTCGTTCAGACTCTTGGCGAGGGTGCACAAAGGGCGTAGGATTATCCCCTACGCCCCTTATAGGTGCTGTGGTTGCCCGCAGCTGAAGACTAATCAACCTTAACGCGGGTTGCGGACATCTTGCCGGAAGCGATAGCTTCACAGTCTGTGAGTGGCGCTCGTCAATATATTCTTCAAAACAGGTGCGTTCAATGCGCCACTGATTACGGCCACCAATCTGAATGGCGGGTAGTTCTCCACTACGAACGAGCGCGCGCACCTGGCTGAAAGAAAACCTGTAATTCATCTGCAACATCGCTCAAAGTGAGAAAACGAGGGCAGTCATCGTGAGGCATCCTTTCTGTGGTGAGTCCTACTTCTCTAGGGGTGGGCATTATTTTTCAAGAGAAAAATTCTGCTGTTCAATTTCAAGTATAGGCTAAAGTTCTCTAACACCAGCATTTTACGGGGTATTACACCAAAATCCTGTTCTTAGAGGCTTTATGTATGCAGGCAATCCTTCGTCACCTCCGAGGTCTGAGAGGTGAATGAATATATATTACACTCCTTATAGGCCATTACTTGCTTTATGATACCACTTTATGCTGAGATAGAAGCCTATGCAGACTCACCAACTGCAAAAAACCACCTTTATATTCCCAGAGTCACGCCTAGGGAATCCCTGAAAAAGCATAAACTTACCAATGCTAGAGATCTTCCGGTTAGTAACACTTCCGAACAGCGCGAGCCCTCAGCTCGTCTGCAGCGTCCCGGTATTAAAGATCCTAAGCTCCTGATGGGTATCCTGCTTATTCTGGTTTCCATAGTCGGTGTTATCGCAGTTATACAGCTCAATAACCACACCACACAGTATTATGCTGCTAAAAGTGATATCCATGTAGGCGATAAGATTACTTCCGACATGCTGACTCGGTCGATGCCAATTTGGGCTCATCCTCAGAGCGATACATCACTTCTGAAGAGGATCAATAAAAGGCGATTTGATGTGCAACCCGGTATATTGCCAGCGGTGAGATTATAGGGAAAGATTCTACAGGTACTAACGTGCGAGAAAATCGCCGACTAGTTACCGTGACCATTGACCGTGGCTCGGCCTCCGCGCTTAAAGCGGGAGAGCAGGTAGACGTATGGGCTGTGCGGCGTGACACCGTTGTTGCCACCGCGCCGCAACCGTCTCCTCAGCCATCTGCTTCAGCAGTAGCGATTCGCGGGATAACCCCTCTGCCTCGGCAAGTCCTTCCTCTGAAAGCCAGGGGAGCAACGGCTCTTCTCCCATTGTTAGCGGTGCCGAAATATCCAGTATCTCAAAGGAAGAAAGCGTTCTTGGGGCGAACGGCAAAGCGACAGTGCAACTGTGGGTGAATCCTAACGCCGTATCAGTATTGTTGAAGCGAACGGTAGTGATGCAAAGATCACTCTTGTCCCCGTTGCCCTCGGAAGGGGAAATTAAATGAACATACCCGTCATTCTCTATGGGGACGATGGAACTCTGCTGCACGGTATAGAATCACAGCGTGGCGCCGTGAGCGTTGCGCGCACCACTGATGACCTAGCAGAGGCTCTGGGGTTCGCACAGACCGGAATCGCACGGGTATTACTATGCGCGGTGCCGTCACGGACCTTACTGCCTCTATGGTCGCGACCCTAGCTGAGGCCGAAGTACGGGTTGTTATAATCGCTGACCCGCGAGATAAACTGCCGTTTGGGACATACTGGGTGGATTCTAATGCTGAATTGGCTGACGTTCTCAATACTCTAGAACAGGCCTCTCTAGGCACCATACTTGCTGTGGGGGAACAGCCACGTCCACAGCTTGCGGCCTCACCTGATGGGTACGGGTATGACGCTGCCTACGGATATAGCATTCCGCAAACACAGCAGGCTCCTTTAGAAGCCCCTGAGGCGCCTCAGCCCCATAATTACACAGTCGAGCCCATTGAAGAGCCCACCACGGTTATAGGGAACACGGAGCCTGAGAGCGCTCCACAGAACCCTCAGACATATGTAACCTACCGCGCCTACCGATACGACCCTCAAGCCGAAAAAGCAGCCCGTGAGGTCACGGAAGTGATTGCATCGGATGACTCGTCTGAACTATTAGCAAACGATGCTGATAATAGTGGTGCAGAAGCCGCTAATACTGAGGAAAAAACACGCTCACGCCACAGCAGCAGGCGGCGGAACTCAACCCTGAAGAGGCGGTAGCCAATAGGGCAGCCGCCATCCTGAACGGTTTTGACCCCACGCAGCCTGATACAAGCTGCGCCGAAACAGACTCTGCCCGCCAAAAGGCGGATACCACCCAGCCGGAAAAAGCAGAATCTGCCGAGCAACAGCAGCAATACCCTAAGCCTCCATACGAGGCGAATATCGACGAACAAACGGGTTACCTTGGTCAATGGGAGGAACAGGAGCAGCCAGGTGTACCATCTCCCTACGAGCCGCAGGAGTATCAGGGTCAGCCTGAACCGTGGGGGTACGAGTCTGCCTCAGATACCGGCCAATTTGGGCGAGAAACCTCCCAGGGGTTTACTCCATACTCGGGACAGGCGCCCCAGGATAGCTTTGGGTATACGGCTCCCGTTGATGCAACCGGCTATGCGATGCCGCCTCAGCCTTCTGCCGAATGGCATACGGTTCCTGCTGAGCAGATACCCGCCCTTGGGAATGAAGGCCAAGGCTATCAGCCGCCCAGCTACAGCCAGAACGGTATGTATAACCAGCAGAATGCGCAGCAACCGGGATCTCCTCTGCCAACACCATACAGCCCCGCCGTGGGACTGTTCTTACTGTTTGGGGGCACTAGCTGGGGCTCCTGGGCGTAGTACATTGGCCCTGAACCTGGCATCCACAGCCGCTGCTGATGGGCTGAAAGTTTGCCTTATTGATGCCGATACTTACAATCCTTCGTTGAGTCCTCTGCTGGGGCTTTTGGACGAGTGCTCCGGCATATCACAGATGTGCCATTTTGCGGATCAGGCTTCTCTGACCGAGCAGAATGCCCGTGAGCACTGTGCTCGGTGGCGATAAAGGGAAGTACAGTATTGACTTTTTGAGCGGCAGTACCCGGGCTAACCGCTGGCCCGAGTTACGAGGCTAAGTCATTAGCAGCAAGCGTGACTGGCTCGCCACACGGTACGATGTGCTCATAATTGACGTCGCATCGTGTATTGAGGGCTGACGAAGAGCTCAGTTATGACGGCCCGGTTCCCCTGCGAAACGGGGCAGCTATCACCGCTCTTGAGAAGGCCGATCGTATTGTGATGCTTGGTAATGCTGATGTTATTGGTGTGCCCCGACTGATACAGGCGTATGAGCAGCTGCGAGACGGGCCGTATGATATTTCTCCCGCTGACCCCGTATCGATCTGTGGCTGTGCAGGTGCGTTCCGACGCGAGCGGACACAGGGACAGTTGGTGAGCTGCGCCGCGCCTGGGAGAGGTTCGGACCGAGTGTGGGGCTAACCGGCTTCTTGCCGTATGATCGTAAATCACTCGATAAGGCGTGGATGCGCGGCCAAACCCTACAGGAGTGTGCACCTAAAAGCCCACTGACGCGAGGATCAATGACTTGTATCGTAAGCTGAATATCGCTTCTGGATACAAACAACCTCAAGTAGCATGCCTGCTTCACCGTCTGCACTGAGCCTGCCCCTGCTCCTATTCGCCCGCCGGTTGTTGACACAAATCAGCAGCAGAATCTATGCCTGCATATCATGGGGCACCGGCACAGCCTGAGCAGGATGCTGCTAGCCAGCCTCTTCAGCCGGAGAAAAGCGGGGGAACTCTGAGCCGTCTTTTCGGGGGCCGCAAGAAGAAAAACTAGGCTCTGTACGGTGCTGCCTTGTACGTTTGCGCGCGCTGGACGCCGTAGAATAGGAGAACCCGCCTAAGCCTAAGGAGCATAGCTATGTCTTTCACAGAGAGCATTCTTAACGCTGGCGATTTCGGCCCTGGAGACACCGAATGGATACACCTGATCATCGGTGAGTGGCAGATTATTGCCGATGTGGCTCATAGTGATTTGGTGCTATGGTTCCCTACAGACTATGTGGTGGCCGACGGTAGCGTACCCGATAGTGTGTCGGGCCGTCGATCACCAGTAATTTCTCTGCTATCGCGCACGTGAGGGCCTTCAAACGTGCATACGCTTTTCCATCACGACCCGATTGGCACGACGATGGGAGAGACGATGCGTCTAGCAGCGTTGCACTCCTGGACTGAACAGAACATTATCTCGTTCGCGGACGATGAGCCAGTGAAGAGCCTAGCCGAGGTGATGATTAAGTTGTTCTATAGTGCGTAATAGCCGCACAATCGCCCTGATAAGTGTTCATACTGTTCCTTTGGTGAGTCGTAAGCCAGCTCGCACTGAGAATATTTATTACAAAGTCGCAAATAATATGCTCGAAATGGTGCATGCAGGCATTTGGCCTGATTCGTTGGCGCATGAGGGAACAATACGCGGTAACCCGCGAGTTACTGACGGTATCATTCTGATTAATGACGCAGGAGACGTCACCTTCGCCTCACCAATGCAAATTCAATGTATGCCCGCATGGGCTTAGAAAGTACCTAGAAGATCTGAACTTAGCGAATGTTACCCGTGATATGCTCGGCGAGAGGAAGCTGATGAAACTCTGCAGCTTGTGCTGGCTGGCCGTGAAGATGCCCGAGCTGAACTGCACATTGGGAAAGTTCGCATCACTTTACGTGCCATCCGCTGGGCGAAATCACCCCATTGAGGGGTGGAAAGGCACAGGGCGCTGCTGCTGTGCCGGGATGTGACGGAGCTGCGTCGCCGCGAACTGGAGCTGATGACAAAAGACGCGACTATTAGAAATTCACCACCGCGTCAAAAACAATCTGCAAACGGTCTCCGCACTGCTGCGACTACAAGCCCGCCGCATGAGTACCCGAGAGGCGAAACAGGGACTGGAGCAGGCGATGCGCCGCGTTTCGACGATCGCCACCGTCCATGAGGCACTCTCGCAGGGTCTCGCGCAGAACGTAAATTTTGATGAACTCGTTGAGAGGCAGTTTCACTTAGCGGCAAAGCTCGCCTCCCCAGGACAAAGATTAACTGCCAGCTTCTTGGATCGTTTGGTTATCTGCCGAGCCAGTTTGCCACCCTTTGGCGCTTGTTGATTAATGAGGGTTGTGGCCAACGCCGTGAGCACGGCCGTAATGAGGGGTGCTGGAACGGTCACCCTAGAAGAATTCGTTCCATGAATGAGGTGGGTGAGACACTCTCACCGTCATTATCACTGACGATGGTCAAGGGATGGGGAGAGCCCATTGAGGAGTCCGGGGCTGAAAGCATACCGGCCTGCACAGGTAATGAGGGGCTGGGGATGCAGATTGTACGCACCCTTGTGGCTAGTGAGCTCAACGGTTCTATCCGATGGGAGCCGCATGAACCTGCTGGTACCCGGGTGATTATTGGTGCCCGGCAATTAGAGAACACCTAAGACTACAAGCCATATGGCTGAAAGTAGTTTTATCGTAGTTATGCTGGGGTAACAAAACGCGGCTTCCCTTCGGGAGCCGCGTTCAGCTATATGTGTAGTAGCGCGTATGATTAGGACGCGCGGCGGGCGCAGCAGCGACGCTTCATAGCGCGGCGCTCATCCTCACTGGTGCCACCCCAAACACCGGAATCCTGACCGGTATCGATAGCCCGCTTCAGGCAGACATCAACTACCTCACAGGAACGGCACACTGTTTTTGCTTCTTCAATCTGCAAAAGGGCAGGGTCCGGTGTTTCCAACGAGGAAAAAAACAGTTCGGGATCATATCCAAGCAAGCAGCACAGCTACGCCAATCCACAGCTGGACCTCCTTCAATCTTTTTAGTAGTGCACTGGCACCAGGGGCGCTTCGTGCGTTTGACTTTTTGGTGTGTGACATAAAAGCATCCCCGAACGGAGGGAACTTGACGTATCAACTTTCCCACGGTCCGGGCATGCTGACAAGAGGTTTTCAAAAAAACTTTTTGAAATATTAGAGTATGTATCACATAGGGGTAACCTCGCTCAAAAGGAAGTAACAGGGTATTTATGACATAAACTCATAAGTGTTTCCCAGCACTACGCCGAAAGAGCTGCAGGGGTCGCTAAAATAGAGGGACGCGGGCTGCAGATCTATGCACCCTACCCCGCTCAACGCACCGACCAAAAGGATGACTATGGCCACCCCGAAGACGACTGTGAACCCCAAAGCGCCCCTGAGCGTTCTGTTCGTGGCAGGGCTTTCAACCGTAAAGCTGTGTATCTGCTTTTCCGGGGGTCGCAGACCCGCTCTTTAGTGATGCGGCCCAGGCCGTTCAAGAACGCCTCGTCGGCGGTATTATCCAGGCTTTCTTTGGCCTCATAATCTTATTCTTTGCCCTCAGGTTCTATCGGGGAAAACAGAACAGCTCGCACCCCCATGGCCCTGATTCACGCCTGTGCCAGCTTCATTAATCGCCTCAAATATATACAGCTACTTCTCCTACCGCAGTGTGGTTGGGGCAGACCATGCACCTTTCTCCTTTATCATCATTCCCACAGTGCTATTACTCCTCTCCGGTACTGCACTGGTTGCCGTATTCCTCCCGGCAACCAGCCAGTACCTGCACGAAACAACCGAAGCAGACGAAGCAGACCTTAAAACGGCACTCGGTAACTGGCGGGCGGTAGCCCGCCCAGCATCTACCGCAACCGCCCGACCCGGCGGTAGAGTACCCTCCGTGTAGCAGATCAAGTGGAAGCTCTGAAAGCGTACAAATCTCCCCATCGGCAGCGGTCCGCGGATTAATAACAACCGCTCGTGAACACCCTGACAAAGACGCCAACACCGGCGACGAAAGCCACCGTGTGTACGGGGTGTAAGCAATAAACCCGGCCCGGAACTTACGCCCAAACTCTAGTAACACCTGCTGGGTAGCCGCAGAAATATACGGCACATCATCAACTGCCAGGATCACCCGCTCCGGGTGAGGAACATTCTCAAAGGTCTCACGAAGCTGCTGCGCATCCGGATTATTAGCCCCCGCAATATGAGGCACCATACTGCGGGTTCAGTGAATCAAGGTTCTGCAAAAACGTACTCTTACCAGAAGAACGCGCACCAGGCACCGGAACAAACGTTCCCTGCGGCGCATGAATCAGAGCCGCTGACCCATCACGCTGATACCCGCACAATAGAGCTCCAGGACTCTTCCGGTGAATATCCAGCACCGCATCCTGAGCAGGAAGTGAGATTCCCTCAGGGAACTGCACCAGAGGACGTACCCGATGAGACCTGCCGCTTGTATCCTGCAATAACTTGGTAAGCTCCGAGGAACTCAACGTTACCGGACTCAATACCGAAGCCTCAGCGGCTCATCCCCAATTAAATCGGTATGTTTAACGTTCCCTCCACCGCAAAATGGCCCTGCGCCGGAACCGGATAGTTCTTCACTGTCTCGCATCAGGTCATTCTCAACAAACCGTCGAGACAACAACGTCGAATGCGCCACCGACGCGAAACGTCCACGAAGCGAAAAGTGCACTGGTAAACACACACGGTACCCGTAACGATGCCCCTGCGCCAGCGACATCACTGGCTGGCCCTCAACCTGCGGCAGGCGCATGAGAAGCTCAAGCCACGAATCCAGTCCCGTCAACAACCACCAGCGCACCATCCTGCTGCCCCTCACGGCCCCGGCACCGTGTAGCCGCTACGCAACTGCTGCAAACAGTACTGTAAATGCGACGGTTCATGAGGGCCAGCCAGGGCATCAAACACCTCATCCCTCTGCGTAAGCGCACGCCAAACGCCGGTGCAGCCCAGAATCGGCAGTCAACACAATGATGCGCTCCCCGCGTTGAGCAGCAGGCCAACATCGCGTTCAAAAGGTTTGAACGCTCACCCACGCCCCTAACCAGCCAGCGCACGCACAGCCTCCTCCTGCTCAGCCCCCACTAGCTGCAGATGCACCACAGGAGATCCCCCACGTACGCGGCTGGCGCACACCATAACGCGCGATCTCCAGCTCGCCCAGTGTGTACTCAAACTCACGGGAAGAAACGGTCAGCTCCGTATGGGCTGCCAGCTCTTGTGGGATCGGCTGATAATCCCCCGCAGAGACAGCGTAGGACTCAAATGCCTCACGAATGAGCTGCACGGCACGGTTTAATTGAGCATCCTCACGCGAGAATCGTCGGATGCGTCCTGCTGTGCTACCGGGCTAATGAGGCGGAACCCATGCGCCGTCCTGTAACAGCTGCGCCGCGAACGGGGCCTGAACCGTATTGCTGGGGAGAGCATCAACCAGCGGAGCCCTAAATGGCAGGTTCTGACCATCTGGCAGACGCACGTACCCTGCGCCCGGGCAAGAGGCGGGGATACTCGCCGCGCCCTCATGACCCACCAGATTAAACGAATCCTGCCCCGAAGAGACACGCAAACAGATATTACTGGCAATATTTGCTCGAATATCCTGTGAAATACTGCCTTGCGGCCGCTGGGTTGCCAGAATCAGGTGCAGACCCAATGAACGGCCAATCGTCGCAATTTTCATCAGCTCGTTCATGGCATCCGGCATCGACTCAACCAACATGCGGAACTCATCAACCACAATCACCAATTCCGGGTACGCAGGAATCTCACCTGAGGCCGCGCACAAACGCAAATAATCACGGTACGAGTTCACCCCCAAGCTCAGCAAATCACGTTCGCGGCGGCGCACATCGGCCCGCAAAAACTCAAGAGCACGGTGCACTGCAGACACATCAAAGTTGCTCAGCATACTCAAAGTCTGCGGCAGCTGTGCGAGCGGACCCAAGCCAGCGAGATCCTAAAATCGACCAAGATCAGCCCCAGCCTCTCCGGGCCGTAACGCAGCGCCACGGTCAGAATCAAGAACGCAGCAACTGCGACTTACCCGCACCCGGTGGTGCCGCCCACAATCCAGTGGGGACCATGCTCAGAACAGCCCCATATCAAAGGTACCCGCCCGGTGCCGAACCCAGCAGACAGTACAGGTCAGGGGAGTAGCGGTTCATAGCCCAGCGGGCTGCTGCTTCCTCACAGAGTAGCCCCATCGGGTCAATACCGTTTGCGTGAGCATTTTCCCCATTGAGAGAATCCAGCTCGAAAGCCGCAACGACCTGCTATGAACCGAAGCTGCATCCGTGGCCTCAGCGACGGTATCAGACTCCCCGCTACCCGCTAATGCAGCCCAACGCACGAACATATTGGGCAGTACTTAATCCCATCCGCTGTGGCGCAAGAATCATTCAGCTCTAACGGATGTACTTGCCTTTACGCTCTCGGCAAGGGGTCAGCTCGGCCGGGGCAGGCTGAGCGCACATACGAGATACTTTGCTGGTACTCTCCAACGGTCTGCAAAGACAGTGCCGCACCATTTAGCACCGGAACATGAGGCTGTATCGTGAGGATGCACAATACACAAGAGCAGCCCTTGTGGGAAAAACACCTGTAGCCCACCGCGCGGCACGCCCGCTGAAATAAACAGCGGGAGAATGGCTGCAGGCTGTGAGCTTGGCAAGAAAGATTCACTGAGGCTCAGGGAACTGTTACTGCCAGTGCTCAGCGATCTGCTCAGGACCTAACGCACAGGCGCACCCGTTCGTGAACTCCAAGGCATACTAACGCATCACGCACAACTGTTGCTGCGGATGCGGGGGCTATCGATAATCTCCCCAGGGTAGACCGCCACCAGCTGCACCAGATAGGCGTGCAGATGCTCAGGCTTTTAGATGCAACTCGTGCGGTAACGCGGCCGTGGGAACCGGAACGTAATGAGGGGCCGCTTATGAGGGTTGAAGGAAGAGACATTCAGATTACGTCCGCTCACAAATGGCAGGGCGCGGGCCTGCCCCGGCACGATCGCCGCAGCAGCGAGACTGGTCGACGGCAGGGAATAAATGGGCGGGCTCCAGCCGAGGGTGAGCCCTTCGGCACATGTTCTCGCGCTCGCCGGAGTTGTGAACCTCTCGCTGGGCGCGTTTGTTTTCGCCCTCGACCGCTGAGCATATGTAACAGCATTAAAGGCTGATGAGGGCTAATGACATGAGCAGGAACATCCACATCCCGGTGAGCGTTGCCACTGCCACACCAATAATTAGCGGTAGGCACCCATGATAATGAGCGTGCCGAGTTTACGTGCGGCTGGGTGTGAAGTGACCGGTTCAAAGGGTGAACCCGGTACTCTGGGGTAAAGCCGGGCTCTGCCCGGGAGCGAGTGAGAAGACAGGTAGATGAACCCACTATGAAAGGCTCATTCCACCGTATTTCTTGTTCTTTATTGTTGCTCGCGCCGGGCAGTACCCCGTGGGGCAGGGTAAGGCAGCCAAGTTTTTTTACTGCAGGGGTGGGTGAGAAAGGATGAGACGTGCCCCTGAGCCATCCACCACCAGGGTTCCGTGATTGGGTGCTAGATAGGGGTCGTTGAGGGCAACCGCCTGGTTGTTTTTCTGCGAGCGTCCGATGCGTGTGTGCCCGCGCGGTATGGGGTAGGCATGCCCCGCATCAGGGCCTCGGAGCACATAGAGCGTGCTGACTGCCGCTGGTTGGGTCAGTTGTGTGCGGCCGGGCTCGAGGGCATGCTCCGGGAGTCAGCAGAGTCGCTCCAACGGTGAGGGTTTCGAGCGGACGACCGGCCACGGTCAGGGCCGAATGAGGCAGCGCTTGGGCAAGCTGGCGTGCCTGAGAACCCGCAGCGCACTCAACGGAGAGCAGCTGCGGGTAGGAAAGAGTAATCAGGTTTCCCCAGGGTGCGGGGTGCATCGGCAGAAACAACGAATACTTCATGTAATAATCTCAAAACATGTCAAAGTATAAATCAAGAGATGTAATCATATATTGTGGATAAAAATACCTATTGTGACCATTAAGCGTAGTTATCCACATATTTTGTAGTTCGATGCCGTCTAAATGCCGTAAATATTACAAGCTGTGAATGCGGAGGCGGTGCAGACTATGCCCGTCCTGGATTCTTTTTCGGAGGCCGAAAAAATACGATGCAAATATGCAATGGGTGCGGATATCAGGTAACTTTAGATATGATTAAATCCGTCTTTAGAAGGTGCTGCTGCGCCGCTGAAGGCTGTGGTTACGCCTGGCTCTAGGCGCCGTTAAACTGGTAAATTCGTAGTTTGCGTGCGGGTTTCCCATGACTTACAGGAGAAGAAATTGACTGCTGATCTCGTAGTTGTCGGCTCGGGCCTTTTTGGCCTGACCATTGCCGAACAGGCCGCAACTGAGCTTGGTTTAAAGGTGGCACTGTTGGACCGCCGCTCTCATATCGGTGGTAACGCATACAGCGAGAACGAAGAGCAGACCGGCATTGAGGTGCACCGCTATGGGGCGCACCTGTTTCACACCTCCAACGAACGTGTCTGGGAGTATGTGAACCGTTTTACCGATTTTACGAATTACGTGCACCGCGTATACACCCGCCACGATGGTGTGGTGTGCCCGATGCCCATTAACCCTGGGTACTATTAACCAGTTCTTTAACGCTGCATATTCACCGGCTGAAGCGAAAGCACTTATTGCTGAACAAGCCGGGGAGCTGGCCGGTACTGATCCGCAGAACCTCAACGATAAGGGCATTTCGCTAATTGGGCGCCCCCTGTATGAGGCATTCATTAAGCACTACACCGCTAAGCAGTGGCAGACCCCGCCGGAGGAGCTGCCGGCCTCCATTATTTCCCGACTGCCGGTGCGTTACACCTATGACAACCGCTACTTTAACGACAAGTATGAGGGGCTGCCGGTGGGCGGTTACACTGCTTGGCTGGAGCGTATGGCAGCGCCGAATATTGAGGTGCGGCTGAATACCGATTTCTTCTCGGAGATCACGAATACTCGCGTGAGAAGGTGCTGGGCCAGGTTCCTGTGGTTTACACCGGCCCTGTGGACCGTTACTTTGACTACACCGAAGGTGACTTGTCATGGCGCACCATTGATTTGGAAGAAGAAGTCTTGCCTATTGAGGACTTCCAAGGGTGCTCAGTCATGAACTACCCGGATGCTGACGTTCCCTTCACTCGTATCCATGAGTTCCGCCACTTCCATCCTGAGCGCGACTACACCAAGGACGCGACCGTAATTATGCGCGAGTACTCACGCTTCGCCAATAAGGGAGACGAGCCCTATTACCCGGTGAACACCTCCGTGGACCGTGAGAAGCTGCTGAAGTACCGCGATCTTGCTAAGGGGGAGAAGGACGTGCTGTTCGGCGGACGCCTGGGCACCTACAAGTACCTCGATATGCACATGGCTATCGGATCCGCGCTGTCGATGTTTGACAATAAGATCCGCCCGCATTTTGCTGAGGGCGCCACGATCGAATCCGGCGGTGTGGACGCATAATGACAACTGAGGAAAAAACTTTAAAAACCTTACAGCGCGTGATCTTCCCCAGCGCTGTGGAAACTGATGTGGTACCCCTGTATGTGGATGCTGGCGCCGCCACCGGTGTGCAGCTTCCTACCCGTTTCGATAGTGATGCGGCCACAAGCCTTAAAGAGGCTACCGACGCACAGACCCTTAACGCGCCCGCGCCCGCTGCATCTGCTAACGCCGCCCGTAACCTGACGGGGCGCCGCTCTATTACGGTGGGCGACGGTAAACACCTCTCCTTCGGGACGTATTTTAACGCTTTTCCTGCCTCATACTGGCGCCGGTGGACCGACCTGAAACAGGTGGTTTTGAGCGTACATACCAGTGGTGAAGGTATGGTCGTGGTGTATAAATCTAACGGCCGCGGCGTTATTCAGCGTGTGGACGCTAAGCTGCTGTCCGGATCAGCAGAAACGACTTTCCAGCTTCCGTTAGCCCCATTTGGCGACGGCGGATGGTACTGGTTTGATCTTTCGGGCACCACCGACCTTGAGCTGATTGAAGCTAACTGGCTGGGTGATATTGAGCCGCGCGCTGATGTAAACGCTGGCCAGGCAACCGTGCAGATCACTACCATGAACAAGGTTGAGTACTGCATTAACAATATTCGCACACTGGGTGAAAGCCCCGAGATTTTTGATTCTGTGCACGAGTTCCTGATCGTTGATCAAGGAAATAAAAAGGTGCAGGACCACCCCGATTTTGAGGAAGTTGTTAAGCCGCTCGCCGGTAAATTCCGCATTATTAATCAGGGTAACTTGGGCGGTTCGGGCGGTTTTTCCCGTGGTATGTTTGAGGCCGTGAATAACGGCAGCGACTATGTGCTGCTGCTGGATGATGACGTGATTGTTGAGCCTGAGTCCATCCTGCGCATGGTGACGTTTGCAAACTACTGCAAAAACCCCACCATCGTGGGCGCACATATGTTTGATATGTTCGACCGCTCGGTGCTGCACGCCTACGGCGAGGTTGTCAATCCGTGGCGTAACTTCTACGACAAGCCTTACGATGATATGGTCATGGGTCACGATCTGGGCCGCAGCAACCTGCGTAGCACGCACTGGCTGCACCGCCGCGTTGATGTTGACTATAACGGCTGGTGGATGTGCCTTATCCCAACCGCAGTGATTCATGAGATCGGTCTGTCGCTTCCGCTGTTCTTGAAGTGGGATGATGCAGAGTATGGTTTGCGTGCGAAAGAGGCCGGGTTCCCCACAGTCTCATTCCCCGGTGCTGGTGTGTGGCATGTGTCCTGGACTGATAAGGACGATTCCGTCGGCTGGCAGGCCTACTATCATGAACGTAACCGCCTGATTACGGCACTTCTGCATTCTCCGTTCGATAAAGGCGGCCGTGTGATGCTGGATTCCCTCTTTTTGGATGTGAAGCACACCCTGTCAATGCAGTACTATACTGAGGCCGGCCGCTTGATGGCTCTTGAGGATCTGCTGTCCGGGCCGGAGCACCTGCACGAGTCGCTCTCTGCCCGCCTGCCGCAGATTCGTGCGATGGCGGCTGAGTACCCCGAATCGCAGGTGAAGACTGACGTCGATAGTTTCCCCACCATTAAGAACAAGAAACCGCCGTTCCGGGGCCGTCGTAACTTCAAATCGCCCGGGTATAAGAAGCTGGTTCCGTGGACCATGAACACGTTGCGCCGTCAGCTGACTAAACCTATGACGGGCGAGTTGAAATCGCATCCACAGATTCAGCTCAATTATGGTGAGAGTAACTGGTGGACCTTGTCGAGGTTTGATTCGGCTTTGGCCACTAACGCGGAGGGAACCGGGCTTTTCTGGTACCGCCGCGACCCTAAGCAGGTGCGCTCTAAACTGATTGATGCAACTAAGCTACATGCTAGGCTCTTGAAGGGTGGCCAACGCTACGTGAACGCTACCGGAACGCATCGGCCAGCGTAGCCTCCTACGAGGCGTGGGCCGAGACGTTCGCTAAACATACGGAGTCTGAACTGAAGCGATGATGAATGATCTGAGCACCAAACCCTTTAAAGCCCCCGGGCGCGGTAGGGGTATTCTGGACGCTATCCGAAACCGGTACCTGTTAAGGCTGCTGGTTGATAAGGAAATCCAGGTGCGTTACCGCGGTTCCGTGCTGGGTATCCTATGGTCTTACATTAAGCCGGGTATCCAATTCGGAGTGTTCTATATTGCGATGGGCCTTTTCCTGGGCCTTGAGCGGGGTATGCACAACTACGCTATTTATCTGTTCGCGGGCATGATCGTTATTAACTTCTTCTCGGAAGGGTTTGGTAACGGCGCGCGGGCCATGGTGGTCAATAGCGCACTGATTCGTAAGATCTACCTGCCGCGTGAGCTTTTCTCGCTCTCGACGGTGTGGGTTGCTCTCATTCATTTCTTGCCTCAAATCGTGGTGATGCTCATCGCCTGTATATTCAGCGGCTGGAAACCCGGTGTGCTGAACATTGCGTCCGTTGTCGCCGGGATGCTCATCGTCATGCTGCTTTCTTACGGGCTGGGGCTTATCTTTGGCGTCGCTAACGTGTTTTTCCGTGATTCGGAAAACCTGGTGGATATGTTCCTGATGGTGGCCACCTGGCTGTCTCCGGTGCTGTATTCCTGGGCGCTGGTGCGCGACACCCTGTATCCGTGGGTCTTTAATCTGTTTATGATGAACCCGCTCACCGTGGCGGTGGAACTTTTCCACTATGCGTTCTGGCACCCTACCCTCACGGATCACGACAAGCTTGCCCCCACCTCACAGGTTGTTCCGCACCTGTTTAGCTTCTGGACTCCGGTAGCTATTGGTGTGTCTCTTCTGACCGTTCTGATTGGCGATTTCCTCTTCCGTAAGTTTGAGGGTAACTTCGCCCAGGAGCTCTGATAAGCGCATGAAGATTAAGAAGATGCAGCTGCCCCCTATTGACCCTAACGCACCAGTGGTTATTAGGGTGGATAACCTCGTCAAAAGCTTCGTGCTGAGGCACACTCGGTCCATGAAGGAAGCCTTCGTGTGGCTGATGAAAGGCCGTAAAGGCGACCTGTCGGAGAAATTTAACGCGCTCAACGGCGTGACTATCGATATCCAGCAGGGTGAACGTGTAGCCTTGCTGGGGCTTAACGGTTCGGGCAAGTCCACTCTGCTGAAGCTCATTTCGGGTGTGATGCAGCCCGACAAAAGGTAAAGGTAGTGACCCGTGGTGATATCGCTGGGTTGATTGAGGTCGGCGCCGGTTTTCACCCGGACCTCACGGGGCGCGATAATGTGTACCTCAACGGTGCCATTCTGGGCATGTCGAAATCCAAGATTGATGCGGCATTCGATGATATTGTCGCATTCTCCGAGATCGGCGAGTTTATCGACACCGAGGTGAAATTCTATTCGTCAGGTATGTATCTGCGTCTGGCTTTCTCAGTCGCTATTCACACGAACCCGGATATTTTCCTGGTGGATGAGATTCTGGCGGTCGGTGATGAACCGTTCCAGAAGAAATGCATCCAGAAGATCAAAGAACTGTGCCTTGACGGTAAGACCCTCGTTGTGGTGAGCCACGACTTGGACCTGGTATCGAAAATCTGCGAACGCGGTGTGGTGCTGGATCAGGGTAACCTGCGTTTCGATGGAACTATCGATAAGGCTGTGAAGATCATCCGCGGATAGCTCTACGCCGTGTCTCATGCCATATGTAGAGGCCTGCTTCCTATGGGGGAGCGGGCCTCTACATATGTCCTCAGATGTTTCAGTTCCCTAAATTTGTGAGCTAATGAATGGTTTTGGTTTGATAAATCTTTGCCGTTAGGGGTAGTCTATGTACAGTAATCACATCACCGTACATCAACCTCATCGTAAGCGGGAGACCAACCATGGAGAGCTCCAGAGCTACTCTTCCGTATGATAACCGCTCAGCTTCCGGCACATCATACGAGAGCTACTTACTGATCGCGCAGCATGTGCGTGAGCAGATTCGCGCGCGTGAACTGAGACCCGTACACGTCGCGCGATGAAGTTTATGTCGATTATTGAGGCGTCGAGTTGCAGACTATGATCGCCGGATGCTGCGCGCATCCTTACCGGTACTTCATGATGCCGCAGATGCTATCCGCTATTTAACGGATGATATTTGTGGTTTTGGCCCGCTGCAGCGTTTCCTGGATGATGACAGTATTGAGGAAATCTGGATTAACGCCCCTGATGAGATTTTTGTGGCTCGGTCGGGGGAGAGTGAGCTGACGGGTCTACGTCTAGATATTGACAATATTAACCATCTGCTGGAGCGCATGCTGAAACCTTCCGGTCGACGCTTAGACCTTTCGTCTCCGTTCGTGGATGCATCCTTACCTGATGGGTCGCGTTTGCATGCTGTTATTCCTGACGTGACCCGTAGCCACCCCAGTATTAACATCCGTAAATTTATTGTGCGTGCCCGCAGGCTGCCCGACCTCGTGAAACTTGGATCTATGAGTGCTGGTGCTGCGGGTTTGTTACATGCGGCTGTTGAAAGCGGCATGAATATTTTAGTCTCTGGAGCTACTCAGGCTGGTAAAACTACCATGTTGAACTGCCTGTCCGCATCGATCCCGCCGCGTGAGCGGGTTATTACCTGTGAAGAAATTTTTGAATTACAGGTTCCCCTGCGCGATGTTGTGGGTATGCAGTGCCGTCAAGCCAACCTTGAAGGAACCGGCTCTATCTCGCTGCGTCGGCTGGTGAAGGAAGCACTTCGTATGCGCCCAGACCGCATCATCATTGGTGAGGTTCGTGAGGCGGAGTCTTTAGATATGCTCATCGCTCTTAACGCTGGTCTTCCGGGGATGTGCACTATCACGCAAACTCGGCACGGGACGCCGTGACGAAGATCTGTACCCCTGCCTTTGCTGGCGGGGAGAATATTTCCTCGGCATTCGTGGTTCCCACGGTTGCCAGCTGCTTCGATTTGATTGTGCACTGTGAACGTGATGCACGCGGGTACCGCCGGGTTGAGGAGATTTACATGCTTGGCGGTCGCGTTGAGAACGGTGTGATTGAGATGTCACCGCTGTTTGTGCGCCAGGAAGGCCGTATGGTGTGCACCGCCCTTGAACTGCCTCACCCTGAACGGTGGGCTCGCGCCGGGCATGCTCCGGAACGGATACTGGCTATGGCGAAGGCGGGGTAGTTGTGAACATCCTTTTAGGGTTGCTGTTGGGGGCTGGCGCGTTTCTGCTGTGGTGGTCGTGTTGGCCTGTTCCTGCTGGTGAGGAACGTCCGAATCGTGAACCAAAGATGGTAATCATGCTGCGTAAAGCTGGTATGCATTCACTGAGTCTTCGGACGTTTATGTGGCTTAGTGTTGGTTCTGCAGCTATTACGGCACTCGTGATTTTTGCGGTCACCTCCCTGCCGAATCTGGCGTTATTAAGTTCGGTGGCTGGTTTCTATCTTCCTCGCATTGTTGTGTCTCGCCGCGCGCAGGCGCGTGAAGCTAAGGTGTGGGAGCAGTGGCCTGATGCGGTGGATCACTTGCGTTCGGCAATCCGTGCGGGCCTGTCTCTTCCTGAAGCGCTGGTGCAGCTGTCGTACCGTGGCCCTGAGGAGCTGCGTGATGCATTTGCTCGGTTTGGTTCAGACTATCGGGCAAGTGGCGAGTTTATCCCGTCGCTGAACCGTTTGAAAAGAGTACTTAGCGGATCCTGTTGCAGACACCATTATTGAGTCGTTGAAGATTGCTCGTGAAGTGGGCGGTAGCGATTTGGGACGTCTGCTGGGCACTCTTAGTGATTTTTTGCGTGAGAGCTCCCGTACCCGGGCGGAGCTTCAGGCGCGGCAGTCGTGGACAGTGAACGGCGCGAAGCTGGCGTGTGTTGCCCCGTGGGTGGTGCTCATGCTGATGGCTACTCAGCCTGCTGTGCGTACCGTCTATAATTCGTGGGCTGGCTTTATTCTTATGCTTTCCGGCGTTGTGCTTTCGTGGATTGCTTATCGCCTGATGCTTCGTATCGGTACTTTGCCGAGTGAAAAGAGGGTGTTTGTATGAGAAGCCTGTACATCCTCCTGGGGTTACTTCTCGGGTCGGGCCTGTGGCTTGTGATTAGCACGTTCGTGCGGTCACGGCGTTCAGGGTTTGCTGAGCGTATTGCCCCGCAGATGCGGTCAGTGACTGTGCGCGAAAGCCTCTCGCGGGAGACCGAGGAAACCCCCACCTCTTTGGGGGCGGTTCTGCTGGTTTTCTTTGGCCCGATGCTTGACCGCATTAGCTCGCGGATGCGGAATTCGTCGATGACCGATGAGTCATTGCGGGAGCGTTTGCGCCGTGCGGGCGAGGACGAGAACGTGAGTAAATTCAGGGCGGAGCAGCTTCTGTGGGCTCTTGCTGGCGTGGGAATGATGAGTGCGTTGACTGTTATCGGCGTCATTCAAGAGCGTATTTCTGTACCTGCCGGTATTGTTCTTATCGCAGTGTGCGGTGTGAGTGGGTTTATGGCCCGTGACTGGTGGCTGGGGGAGAGGATTAAAAAGCGCGAGAAGATGCTGATTACCGAGTTCCCCGCGCTGGCTGAGCTTATGGCTTTGTCGGTGACAGCTGGTGAGTCGGCTTTGGGCGCTTTGGAACGTATCTGCCGCACCTCTAACGGAGAGCTGTCCCGTGAATTCTCGGATATTCTGGCGCAGACCCGCACCGGGTCGGGGTTACTGCCAGCCCTCTACGATTTTGCGAGGCGCACCCAGGTGCCTGCACTGAACCGTTTTGTGGACGGCGTGGCAGTGGCTATTGAACGCGGTACCCCGCTGGCTGATGTGCTTCGCGCACAGGCCCAGGATGCCCGCGATAACGCTAAACGTGAACTGATGGAAACCGCCGGTAAGAAAGAGATCGCGATGCTCGCACCCGTGGTGTTTTTCATCCTTCCGTTGACCGTAGTTTTTGCGATATTCCCCGGACTATCGCTGTTGCATCTAACTATTTAGAGGCAATAACCTGTACCATTTGTCTGCACGAAAGTTCCCTAGCAGTAAAGGAGAGGACAATGTTCCGCCGTATTCGTACTTCGTTGGCTTTGCTGACTGCACTAGCGATGACCGCCCTGGTGGCGGGTCGTATTTTCGGTTCCCGTTCAGGCTCTGATGATCCTGAGCGGGGCGACGTCCCCGGCTGGGTGATGATCACCATGATGAGCGCCGTTCTGGTTGCTGCTATCTTGGCAGTCGCTCAGCCTGCTCTGACCACTATGTTTAATGACGCTATCGCAAAGGTCGGTCGCTAACTGGTCATGCGTGCCTGTGGCAAGTGCGTGACCCGTAGAAGGGGCAAAGAGGGCACCGGAGCAGATGCAGACCGTGGGGATGCGAGCACCGATTTTGTGATGGTCTCGGCCCTGTTAGCACTGATTACTGTGGCTATTTTGCAGGTTTCGTATGCTTTTTATGTGCGTAACCTGCTCCTGGATGCGGCCAGTGCTGGGGCACGGTACGGCACTCTGCACGACCGTAACCCTTCTGAGAGTGTTGACCGTACCTCTGAGATTATTCGCGGTTCGCTCCCCGGTAACTATGCACAGAATGTTTCGTACAGCGAAAGTTTTAACTCTGCGGGGGCTCGAGTGCTTGAGGTGAACGTTTCGGCGCCGCTTCCGGTGCTCGGCCCTTTCGGGTTACCTAATTCATTATCGGTGAAGGCTCATGCGGTATACCCAGTCCAAACAGAAGAGTAGTGCGCGAGTGCGTGGTGCCGTGAAGATCCTCTCCCTTAAGACAGTGTGTGCGCGTACCCGCTGGGGGACGCCGCAAGAGGGCGGCTTCTTCTCAAAGCCCCGATGAGGGAAGCGCAATCGTGGAGTTCCTGGGGTTGGGCATTACCTTGCTTATCCCCATTATGTATGGGGTTTTGACGGTTTTTAGCCTGCAGGCCTCGGTGATGGCTGCCCATTCGGCAAGCGCCCAGGTGGCGCAGTATGTTCGGGAGCTGCCTAAGGAGCAGAGCCTCTCGCAGGCCCAGGCGAATGAGCTGGCAACACTTGTGGCTCAGGATTATGGGGTGGCTGCGTCGGATATTTCGGTGGCGTTATCATGCAGCTCTTCGTGTGGGTCGAACGATACGATCCGGGTTGATGTATCCGTTAATGCGCGGCTTCCTTTGGTCCCTATCGGTAATGGAGTGGTCCCGGTGAGCTCGTATTCGATGAGCTGGGGGAGCTAAAAGCATAGTGCCTCTGCTGGCTAGAGCCGATATAACGCTTTTGTATCGGCCAGCAGCAGCTGAGGCAGGGCATTTGGGGCGCGCAGTAGGTGTGACTCTAGATTGGATATACTCAATCTGAGGGAACGAAATCTGGTAGTGTCAGTATAGCGAGAAGGTTATTCATTCATTTGAGGTTTCTGAATACAGTAACACCTAATGAGTAACCCTCAATTTAACACTTTTATTTATCGAATTTGACAATACTTTGCACCTCGCGCATCAACCAATCGGTTCCAGTGTAGACAATCTTAAACTCCACACTATATTTATTTTGTTCAGTGAAATCCTCCGTGCGAATAGTGCGCCTCTCATTATCAAATATTAGTGTAGGAGGAATAGCAGTGCGGCCCAGGATAGAATATTCATAATCTTTCCCCGACACTTTTTCAAAACTATCTTTCTCATAAAAGATTTTTCGAATACCTCCGATTATCCACCCTCCTTTCTCATACACAGATTTCATATAAGCGATAGCTTGAAGTTCCTTGGTATAAGCACCCGAGGTAATATGCGTACCCCTTCACATCCCCCGTTTGAAGAGCATAATTACGCTGCTCATTCCAATACTCAATAAACTTAAAAAACGCTTCCGGGGTTTCAAGGTTCATACCCTCAGGCTCTTGAGGCTTTGGGAACATTCTGCGCCGGGCCCTTATCGTCAGCAGGACGATACTCACCCTCTGGGGCCTGCGAACCGCCAGAGAATCCTTTGCTAAATGTTTCCCCTACAGAGGTAGGGGTTGCCGAGGCATCACCACTGCCAGAGGCAGAAGCTTCAGGCGACGAAGTCTGCAGTGTCGACGAACCAGCCTCAGACGGAGAAGCTGGCTGTCCTTCAGTATTACCAGCACCACCACAGGCGGTAAAAACCACAGCTCCTAGCCCCGTACCAGCGAGCAACAGTGCACGACGGCGAGTCAACATACTCGGATCAGGCATAGGCATATAGTTCATGATTATCTGTCTTTCTCGGGTTAATATAAACCCATTCTGAAAAGTATTTAGAGAAACAGGTTCTTCCTTATTGCTCTTTCTCTTGGTTCGTATCCTTCTGCCCGGTTATTGGGGACAGCCCGAGAATCTTCCACCCACCATCTGCGTGACGAATATGCAAATAGAAGGTATCATCATCATGACGATCATTCTCCTGAACATCCCATTGTCCGTTTCCTTGAACTTCAATCTGTTTAATCCACTTCAGATAAAATTCCCACAGATATGTACCATCATCTTTCATCACGGGATCATCCCCATGAAACTCAAAAACATCTATACCATCTATAATCCAGCCCCCTTCTTTATAGAGCTTAGTGTAGTAATCATAGCGTTCTATTTCTTCCGTGAATTCATTCGATACAAACTGACGAGCAACATCAAAAATCCCCAGTCTGAATCCCATAGTTACTCCACTCCACCCAAGCAAAGACTGACTTCTTCAAGCCCTCCAAAGAATTCACCTTATAACTCTCATCAGGACGGGCGGGCACTCGAACATTCTGTGCCGGGCCCCGATAATCCGCCATCACATATTTCCCATCCAGGGCTTTCTCACCACCGGAATACCCTTTTGAAAAATTCGGGTCAGGGGTATTAGAGGCCTCCCAGAAGCAGAGGGAAGTAGCACTACCGCTGTCCTGAGGTGTCTCTGAAGCAGAACTGGAGCTGCTGGGTTCCTGCTCAGCTGCCTTATTCTCACCACCACAGGCCGCAAGACCCAGTGACCCTAACCCCACACCAACCAGCCACAACACACGGCGACGATTGAGCAGTATAGTTTGAGTGCAAGAACCCATTAGAGAACTCCTAGTATCGAGCGCGTACTCACCAGCTGCAATAAATCTTCCAGAGAATGTTTTCGGGCAAAATACAGGGCCCGTGTTTTGCTCGAAAACATTCTTGCTGTTGTTGTTATGCTAGTTCGTTATTCACCGGCTGGTAGCGCGCTACGGTTTGGTTTAGTGTGAACCAGTCTGTTTTTTAGCGGGTTTCCGCCACCATTCGGTATCACCGCTGCCAACATTATCCTTGTGCCACTGTTGGCTGGTATGCGGGTCCGGTACCGCAAGACGTGGGTTGGGGTTATTGTAATCCGGCCGATGTTTACTACCGGGGCACGCCCACGCGGTCGGGTCTTCAGTGCACAGTTTCGCAACATTATGGGTCTCTATTTCCCAGACCCGTACCAGGGCAGCCTCACTGGTACGAGTAAGTTGACCAGGTAACGGACGCCACGAACCGTTATTTATCCGATATCGCCCGGTATAGGTAACCGTCACATACGCGTGATAGTTACCGCCTCTTTATACTCATGACCTGTTAAAGTACGCGACATCTGCTCAGCACAGTTCTCTTCGAGATATTTCTCCCATGCTTTATTCGCCGCCTCTTGTTCTTCAGGAGAAATCTCAATAGGAGCGTTATTTGATCCAACCCAAGTTTCTGTTGCCGTACCACCTTGTTGCGGTTTTCTTGGAGAATCTTGAACCTCAACATGTCCACCACCCAAGTGAGGAGATTGCTGTATGCTCCCCTCAGTATCTTCAGTATTAGTAGCGTGTGCAGGAGCATATGAAATACAAAAATATTTCTAATAAAAAAATAATATAGATAAAATACATAAATTATTTTTTTAATTTTTTTCATATCTCATGCCCCTTTAATACTCAAAATTTTTCCAGCTACTGCCGTCATTCTTAGCTTGCAGCCAATAAAGATTATTGGTACTAGGGGTGTTTTTAGATTTACGATACCTTCCGTTGGGTTCAATCTGCATTATTTTCTTTCCAGAGACGGTAGAACTCCCACTGGTAGACACCATCGTCTTTAATAATGGGTTCTCCGTGAAATTCAAAATAAGCTACCCCGCCTTTAACCCATCCTCCCCTTTCATAAAGCTTTGTAATGGTATCCATATATTCGGTTTCTTCAGTAAATTGTGCAGAAACAAATTGCCGGGCAAATCGTATAATCACCCGTTTGAATCCCATAGTTTTTCCAGTTAACCCATGCATGCACCGACTTTTCTAAACCCTCAACCGTAGCGAGCTTATACCCATCTTCAGGCATTACAGGCTTGGGAACATTTTGAGCAGGTCCTTGCAAATCAGCCTCACGATACTCACCATCTGGAGCTTTTTCCCCACCAGAGTACCCTTTTGAAAAATTCGGGTCAGGGGTAGCAGTCGCTCCTTCACTGGCAGAAGAAGTAGAGGCCTCGCTGGAGACAGAGGGACTAGCACTACCGCTGTCCTGAGGTGTCTCTGAAGCAGAACTGGAACTGCTG
>BNJU01003620.1_pt1 | contig 39660 bp, 36 predicted proteins | sample 8539281 | NCBI WGS metagenome assembly BNJU01 (sample SAMD00202456, study PRJDB9452) | human saliva metagenome | isolation source: human saliva | place: Japan
AATATAAATTTCTTAGAAAATGTAGCATACAACATAAAACTAAAACAAAGAACTAAGAATCTGTAGCATTACTTATGTGCATTCATGCCCATGCTCCATATGTTATTATTACGCAGTGTAGTAAATACTGCCTCACTTCTCCGTTTGAAATATTGAGAAGTCGTGCAGCGAGGGCAGTCTTTGTGACCGCCTCTCTGTATCTCCAAAATCGTTTAGCCATTTGCAGCAAAGCTGTCTTTATCATTCTCATTTGCTTACATACTTTTACTGCTTTTTACATCTTTTGAAATATTCCCTTTGTTTCGCTTTGTATCTCCTCGTTGTGATAGGCGTGTTCAGAACTTATTTTAATTGTCTTTCTTACGCAATGCTGCAACACTACCAAAGTCGGAAAATTCCCAAAGTATTACGCAGTTGGATATGCGGAATATGGTGCGCCATCTATATAGTACAATAAGATATTATAGGTATACTTTACTCATCCTCACGATAAATGCGTGACTTATCACCTGGCTTGATAGTTGGTTCGACTAAAATAACTCTGGAACACCATTATTCCAAACAGACGTACTTGAAATAACTCATGTCTGCATCAGTATCGGTCGCGCATTGACTGTAATACACACGGATTTCTCAAAAGAATTATAATTATATATATCCTCTACTTTTTAGCAGGTTTCCTAATTACAATCATTTTCATAGAAGGCCCTATATACCTCTCACCCTGATAAATCTTTTGGGTACTGCTTTATTTGAGCCAGCATCATCCCTTTAGGAACACGATACGTGTAAAATTATCCTCATTCTAATTGTTTCTTACTATAATTATCTAATCTCATCCAAAGACTGAATAGACGGGATGACGTAGTTACCATCACCCGGCTCCAGCGTTTCACAGCAATAGGTGGTCCTTAGAAGCTAAGACCGGAGTAGATGGTCATTCGGCTGATTATCAAGACTCACACTAGCCGCCATTAGGTGGTGTATTCTGGATGACAGGGTATCGCTAATCACCCAATGAGCCTTTGCCAATCCAGAATACTGAAAAGCGCGGCTCGTCTTTCTCTTATCTCGCCTGGGTTTCATGTGGAATCATTCTCACCAGAACCTATAAAGAAAAATTACAGATGGATCTCCTAACGAACTGACATACTCTTTTATCAGGGTTTCTCTTTATAGTAAACTCTACATCAAAAACTGGCAGGAAACGTAACTCTCGAATATTATCTCGATCGTAATAATATCACGAGGATTGATTCATTCCCAACTCAATTCGTTCAGAAGCCCGTAAAGTGTGCCAACATCCATCTTATCTTTAGTGATCTACCATCAGACACCCATCTTTCAGCCCCGGCTTTAATCTAGCCTTTTTCTTTTGATGGTCGACTGAGGTTGATATTACCAAGACGACCGTTACATAAGTTTCATACGCATCATAAAGAATAGCCGCCATCTGCTCTTGGTACCGCTGGTCGCCTTCGCACCGTCATATGCACCGCACTTGCACCGCGGCAGGAAAGCCGCTATCGCCGTCATTAATAGTAAACTTTACGCGCAAACATACCTCTCTTTACGTTTAGAATGAGATAGGTACAAACCGCATTAGCATATAGCATACCATGCGGTTGTGCGCTCATTATTTATAATTTTACATTTTAGATGTATGAGGTTTATCTCGTTTAACAGTAACAAAGACACACTAGCCCTCTATAGTCCCCAACCTAGTTTCGCTGATGTACATGCAGTGCGGTTCCCAGCGATCTACTTAGCTTGGGTGTGTTACCGGGACGGATTTACGTATAATACTTTTACGCTATCTGCCAGTCGATCTTTAACAAATTGGTGTTCATACTAGCTCTACATACAAATGTTACATCTGGGTTTCTTTGAAGGTAACAAGCACTGCCTCCTGCCACTACTGTGTACAGCCCAGAGTTAGCTATCTCATTCGTCATGGGCACGAATGAGAACCCAACAAACTCAAGCGCTCACGACGCTTTCAGAGAAGAAACTAACTGTAAAAGGTATCGTATCTCCAAATTCTTGCAGTATAGAGCTGGATGTATGTACACGGTCACCGTAGAAATATCGCCGCCATTAGGACCCCACATGTTGCCTATACTGCCCCAGCTAACTGTACACGTATTAAAATCATCAGCGTACCAGCTGCAACAAGAGCCCAACGTTCCTCAAACATGGTACGCCTTATAATCCTTTTCGTTTCAAATGGTTTCATAATAACCTCCGCACATAGAATTTAATTAACAATAACCCCATCAAAATGTTCCTTTATATACTTCATAATACACCGCATCAGCGATATCGTAAAACTCTTTATTTAGAGAATCTTTCACAACGGGTCTCGCGCAAAAGCACCTCGATGGATAGGCCGAGGCGTTCCGTCAAAACCAAAAGCGACTAATTTCCTCTTCATCGCGCATAATCGGGATTAGACCACTATCTTCATTCATATCAGATCGCATGGTAGTAATCGCCGTTGTCCCTGCTGCTGCGCCCGATAGACCTTTACTAGCTGCGGAATTACTATATCATAGGGTGAAAGTCATGTCCTCAACGGTAATCACTTTCATCATTCCACTGATACGCTTTATATACCGTCGCCTTAATCGTACAAATAGTGGCTCAAACCTGATGACCTTTCACCGTATTCACGTCAATATAGGACGCGCCACGCTCGTCTCACATTAGGAATATCCGACACAAACTGAGATACCTGCTTAAACTGCGGTACTGAGACGTGAGCTCCTCAATCGTAATTGCTTGAGCTGGGATGGTGAAAAGTTGGCATGCCCTCAGCGTCATTAAAAATCGATGTAACATATATCCTCTCATCTTTCTAAACTTGTACATAAATAAACACAACCTTATAAGCATAAGTATACTATGCAAACAAGGTCAGCCTATTATTTATAAGTCTATATATTTAGTCATATATGACGTTTAATTGATAGTTTCTGAGATTAGTACTTTATAAGATTTTATCTCCATTTGACGATATACATCTTTATCCCCTATAATATAAGTAGATAGTCAGACGAGTCGCAGACGTCAGGCCTCATCTCTAATATCAGTAAAACACGTAGGAAATGGCCTTTTTCGTTTTATCTAGCTACCATGCAGAAACGAAGGGCTATTTTTGCTATTTTGTAGGCAAATAAGCGCTACCAGTGCTCCAGGATATCATGACTGATAAAATCCCAAGGATAATCATAATGATTTTATAACCACTCATAGACTTATCCTCCTTCAAAAACGGAAGAGAGGCCTAACTCGTCTAACTATCCTAAGTCTATTATAGAACGAACTAATATACGATACAATAAGCATTATATTATATAATATACAAATAAACTAATAAAAGCTGAGCTAATTCTAATAATTAGAAAGCTCGGCTTTTTAGTGTGTTTAAATTTCTGAGAAATAGCTACTAATTTATCAATGGAAATGCTTTAAAACAGAACAATTATAAACTTAAAAACAAAATTCTCTATTGAGTTAATATTCTAATCCACTCCATGCACCTACGGATTAAACATCGAATCTGAAGCCACTCTGCAGGATCTGGGTCATACGCCACTGAGCTCGTAAGCTCAGCATTATCAAAGCGTATACTCGACCATATCACTGCAAATTGTTTATGCGTTTATACGGTGATTTACTTCACTCATAATCAATGCACTAACTATAATAATATTCGGAATCCCTTTGAAATGGCGCAAAAATAGGACTCACCCATTAGGTCGAGATCGATCAATTAAGCATCCTGGAAGACCATCATTCCAAACTGTTGTGACATACTGTGTAGAGCCTCAAGATCACCTACATTTAATTCAAAAAGAACAAATTTCGCCTTTCTTGCAAGGCTTTCTACCGGAAATGCTTTAGGGTCTGATTTATAGTTGCAAACGAAATCTCCATTCCCGCATCTTTCATGGCACGAAACTCTCATATTTATTATCTTCCTAATGCTTCTGCTCACAAGTCTAGCTCTTTTTAGGAACACGATGTCGAAAATGTCCGAATGCTTAATATGGCTATAACATCTAGCCCAGACAAAGGCTCAATAGATGGAATAATATAATTACCATTACTACTTTCAGCTATTTTCATTCCTGGAATGGTTCCTTCATCACCGCTCCAAGATATGTAATTCCATAGGTAGTGTTCGTGTTCTTAGCGTAAACTCTGTATACATCATATGTGTCTTATCTTTCAAGAATTTTCCAAGATGCATTCTCAAACCTGGATATGTATATACACCTGCTATTATGCATAAGCTTTACTACCTTGCGGCTGTGGTGGCCCCACCATTGAAATGCTTAAAGCCAATGAATACAAATAAAGGGCCCTCACTGACTTAGATTTTAACTCGTATCTCCTGCAAGCCAATATTTGTACAGATAAATTCATTCTTTCCTTCATGAAGTAAGATGACAGTAGATTGTGAGAATTCTGCTAGCTTATAAGGCTGAATATATCTGGTTTTGCCTTAAAAATCTTATAGTTATCTGCTTGGGCCTCCTCCAAGCTCTGTACTTCACTCTAAAGGCTTCAGCTTTTTGGGCATTTTTCATTAATATGGGAATAATTCTGTAAACATTGCAGGAATACCACATCCGCACCTGGAAACGGTGGTTGCCACTTTGGTACTTCAATTTGTACAGTGTTGAGATTCATGTAGAAAGCATTGCTGCATCGCCATCATGATTAGACTTACGCAACACAAATAACCCTCTGTACTAAAACTAGTTCACACAAAGAGCATAATATATTATTACTATTTTTGACACTAACAGGTTTTATCTCTCAAACTTTCAATATTACAAAAGTCAGAGTATTCTAAGGTGTTACGCAGTCTGAATATGAGAATATGGTGAACTCTTATCCCCATATAATAAAACCTCACATATATATTTATCATGCGAAACTCATATTATAGATGCCAGGTTGATAGTGATCAACTAAGAAGCTAGGAATGCGTTATTCCAAACAGTAGCTGATTGAATGATTATCAATCGAAAATGGCCTTTCAGCATTTTACCCTTAAATTTCGTTAAAAAAGGAATAGTTATACTTATCATCTACTTTTAACAGGTTTTCTGTTACAACAAGTAGAACATCTGATCCATGATATTCGCGCTTCAGCAAAAATCTTTAATGCCTTTTTTGACTTTTAATGTTAGGGCCTTTAGGAATGCGGGATACATGAGGATTATTTCCCAAGTGGATACTTTCACCATAGTTATCCAAAATCATCCAAATGAACGGATTGATGGAATCACATAGTTACTCATAACGCGTCCTAATTTATCTGTTAGTGTTGATTGTTACATACAATCCCAATTATATATTCTTGATTTGACTGATTATCTAAACCCGACTATAGCAGACATTGCTGGATAGTTTTCCTCAAAAGACTCGTCTTCTACGGCCCATTTACTCATGTGTAATACCAGGTATTTACTTTCTCTCAAGATTTTAAGTAGCCTATGCATCATTATAGTTTCTGATTCGTACCAATGCGAAAAATGTATGTTTCAACAACAACAGAAAAACGTTCACCATTACTAGTTTCGATAATTACCCCGTCTAGCACAGTCGGGGAAACAGATGCACGTATGTTATTACGCTCATATGTAATAACATAACTGCTAGACTGATTGACAAAGTATATCTGATCTTCGGCCTCTACGCCTATAATTTTATTGGCTTGCTTCTCTTGATGCTTTTGCTTCAGTAACTGAATTTATCGCCATATCCTTTTTCGCAGCAGAATGCATTTTATTACCGTCACTTGTCTAGATTACTCAATTACCAGCCCGATAATTCTCATATGCATTGGCAGGAATACTCTGCATCAGCACTGGCACAGGTGGCTGTCCAGCTGAACTTCGATCCGTACAGCGCTTACATTCATGGTAGCAACACCGCTACCGCCATCACAGGATTATACTTTTTACGTAACATCACAACCTCTCTTCTTTTTCTTTCGTCTCATATTTAACAGAATAGCACAACCTTATTAGCATAAGTATACTATGCAAACAAGGTCAGTCATTATTTATCATTTTATATTAAGTGTTTATTCTATTCATATGAATCTGGGATGTACAGATATTTAAATGAATAGATCGGAAAATAAAAATATGCAAATGAAATATATATATAGTAAGGAGTTAACGCTAAAGTTCCAATGGCGATAATAATATATATTAAAAGACACAATGCTAGTAAAACTACTAGACTATTAATGAGGACTTTATAAATCAGTGTGCTGCTCTTAGATCGAAATCCACGCTTGTCCTATAACTCGTAGGTTTATTAAAGGCCAGTGGCAATCGTTTACATTCCATAGAAATGCCAGAAAAAGAGGATGCTACCAAAGAGAAAAATACAGTTTCAAGTCAACTCTAAGGGTGTCGGCAATAGCTAAGTCAGGTTTCTGTAAGCTATGAATAAATCGCCTCTGCGGAGCCTATCCATAGAGACGAGCAAATACTTAACGTAAAGTACTAGTATAATTTTAAAAATGTATTTTAAATGTACTCATTTGCTATTCTCTATCTAATCATATATCATAGTAAAAGTAACTTAATAGCAGAGTATACTATGCAAATAAGACTGTGCCTATTATCTATTATCTATTTATATTTTAAATTGTGTAGGAGTTTTCTAATTAGTACATATATGTTTTATCTGACTCTGACGATATATCTTTATCCCATAATATAAGTAGATAGTCAGACGAGTCAACGTCGTGGCGTCATCTCGAAACTAAATGAAATATGTAGAAATGGCTCTTTTCGTTTTATCTAATTTCCAAGAAACGAAGGGCTATTTTGCTATTTCTAGACAACAAGCGCCACAAGTGTCTAAAAGGATATCATGACTGATAAAATCCCAAGGACAATCTATAATGATTTTATAACTAATTTCATAAGCAACCCTCCTTCGCTACGAAGAGAGAGGCCCAACCTCGTCTAACTATCCTAAGTCTATTATAGAACGAACTAATATACGATACAATAAGCATTATATTATATAAATATCGAATAGACATTAAAAAGCTGAGCTTAACTGCTATAACCAACAGCTCAGCTGTGCCTGATATTCCAATATAATTATCTATAACCAAAATTTGTGCTGACTTTATCGCCTTTTGTTCGGAAATTGTATTCCATGCATAATATCAGTCCAACAGCGATATTCCCATAAAAACCATCGATTATGGAATCCACTAAATCAGGTCTACCATATACTATTGAGAACTTTTCGCATAGAATCACCCACGGCAGCGCCCCTATGTGTAGCTAAGATCACGATTTTCGATCATCATATATGTAACGACTGGCCCTACACCATCCATTTTAAATTCCAAATGTAACACCACCCACGCAGTCCCGCTACTGGGTTCCTTTAGCTGGTTGATCCAGACTAGCTCTACACTATCAAATGTATTGCCTTAAAGAAAACCCCAAGAATCATCATATCCTCTGCTGGTAAGTTAGCACCCACAACTTGCCCTCCGGCATAATGAGTATATTGCTCAGCTTTTAGGCCAATCATAAGACTGTTTTCGTGCGATTTGTTTCGAAGACGGTCCCAAGTTTTACCTCAGCCAACCCTGCATCTGCATATAACTATAACCACTCTACCACTTGCATGCCTATAATGAAAGTTCTATAATATACCTTAGGCGTATCAGTGTAGCTTTTATAATCACAAATAAGCCACTTTGGCAAAACCCAAATATTTCCAAAGGTGCAAAATATCAATCACGGGAAGATATGCTCTAATGGATATGCTTCCAATAATATCGATCAAATAGTAATGTATAAACTTCAAATAGAGGCTCCCCCAACAAGTAAAAAGCACAAACTTAACAGAAACAAAAATAAGTTTAATCATCAATCTAAGTCTATCCTCGATTCTGGACCATTCTAATACTATCCATAATTTATTATGTCTCATCGTCATAAGTTATACCATATGCTTTTTGATAGAGCATTAGCAATTTATATTTTCATCACCAAAATCAGCAGGTAGAATCATAGCATTTAGATTTTCTTTATATACACGTTGTTGGCGAATCTGTCCATCATTATAATAGGCACCGCCATCATTAACAGTTCCAGTGGATTCCTGAGTTCCCTTGTTTTGCACGCCAAATAGAGATATATGGTGTCTTATCACCTTGTTTTAGACTTATCATGAGTATTAAACTGGCGCAGAGACGATCCACTTTGGTAATCGTATTAAGTATGAAAGTCCTTGAATCATATTAGCAGGAGGCAGTAAAACATAAACCAGCTTGATACGACGATGACCATCGGCATGCCGTTACAGACTTTGAAGATGAAAGGTCCAAATATTTTGCATCCCTCGTCCAGAGTCAGCACTCAACTGATATGCTCAAATCGCCTGCGTTTAATAACTCGGGCCCAGCTACGCTTGACCTTCATAGGCAATACGAGGCAGCTAATAACCATAGTGAAAGTAAATATATGCGTTTTCATCGTCCACTCACTGTACCACAATATCATCAAAATGCTGTTGATACATGACATAAAACATAGCATCCACTATATCATGCATACAGGGGTTATTACGATTAAGTAACCATGCGTATCAGCCCATAAGTTGGCTTCGTCTCCCATCGAGCGTATACTTTCGCCACATCCACCCTCTGTCATAGCGTTGCCAGATTTACTTTCGCTCGCTCAATCAGCCAACGTACGGGCTTAGCCAGATTCATCAGGCGAGACGAATGGATTAAGGTGAGCTAGAGACAGTCTGTATCATAATCCAAGGTAAGTTGTTTCTCAATCGTAGATTGCAAGATGTATCCATCAATGACATAATAGGTACCACGGCAAAGAATACTGTGGGGTGTACATAGTGAGTCGCCTCAATAGAATCAGGTGTTCAAATAGATATATAAGCCACCACTCCATGGGACCATCCATCGATCGAGTATGAACTAACTTAAACTGTGGTGATGTCTGTACTCTTGTAGTATCTGCCTCAGGCATGGTGAAAGTTGGCAACACAAGTGAGCAGACTAAAATAGTTGAACCATACCTCTCTCTCTCAAACTAAATAGTCAAACATAGCTTATTTACTTTAACAGTTTTAACCCATTCCTATATGACCATGGATAGGATAACATTGGGCTATTCTCGAGGCTCTCCTCTATGACCCTGTCTCTCTCTGCCACTGTGGTTCTTTCGTAATCTTTGCCAGATCATCAACAAATCCGCATATATTCAATCATATCTCAGCTGTTTATGTGTATGACGTTCTTTTACTTTCATCACAATTAGCTGATAACTGTATAGTAGACAGAATCTTCTGGTAACATGACGAAGTATAGGATTCATGATTGGGCTTTATAGCACTAACCAAAAGAGCCAGGAATTTCCGTTAATCTCCACACTACGGCGTACTGTGGGTCGTCCTCACCATTATATTTATGGAAATACTATATTATTGGAACCTTAATCAGTGTGTTATCTGTCTCTACTCATGATTGCGCTCACGTGCTACCCGCATTTTAACCCTGTATCCTCATAAGTTCTCATCTTCATGTCGCCCATCTTTCATGGCTTTGCACCTGGACTAACTTAGCCGTCTGTAGGAATGCGATAGTGAAAGTTCCCTCAATGCTCCAATTTGACTCTAATTATCCAAGCTAGATAAAGACTCTGTGGATGGAATAATATAATTAGCTCATCACCACCCCAGGTGCTTTTATCTTGATATATGGATCTTCTGTATTAAACCCATCCACTCACAAGCACTCCATACGTTGTCTTTGTATCATCCGGAGGAATTCTGGCGTATACATTATGCGAGAACTGTTTGACTATGAACTTCCAAGATAATTCCTCAACCCCTGATAATCTATTTCTTCCTTCACCTTCAGCAGCATTTACTAAGCTCTTTACCAAGGAGGTGGTCCTACTACTAAAAACGAACTGAGACTACGAACAGCAAATAATGGCCCTTTTCCAGGCTCAGTTTCTATCACATCACCACGGAAGCTAACATTTGGCACGGATATTCTGATATTCTTATCCCCTTCATGAATCAATACAACTGTTGATTGAGAATAACGGTAAGCTCCAGCCTTAGAGAAACCAGATGTCTCTGATTTAGCTTTATCAGCTGTAGATGGCGGATTTTTAGGATCTGATTTTGCAAATTGACATATGACTCTGCCTCTGCTCCGCAACTTTATTAATATGCTGATAATTACTACTGCATTAGCAGGAATACTGTCATCTGGCCCCTAGGCATCAGGTGGCTGTCTTTTGGCACTTCGATCTGCACAGCGCTTACATTCATGGTGAAAGCAGCCGCTAATGCCATCATGACTATACTTTTACGTAACATAAAATCCTCTCTCAACATACAACATAAATAAGCACAACCTTATTAGCATAAGGATATTTATAAAACAAGGCTGCGCTTCTATTATTAATAATTTATAATTTAGTATATAGGATTTACTATTGATATTTCTAGATTGATATCGAAGGTTTATCTCTATTTGACGATATATATCTTTATCCCTATAATATAGTAGATAGTCAGACGAGTAGTGATGTCAGCTCTATCTCGAAATTCGAAAAAGATTAGGAAATGGCTCTTCAGTTATCTAGTCACACTAGGCAAATGGAGGGCTATTTGCTTTTTGTAGAAATAAAACTCGACCTACTAATCAAATAGTAACTCGTGTTTTTAGTGTTTAAATTTTGATAATAGATCAATCATTTATCAATGAATACTAAAACAGTAGAGACAGTGATTAGATGATACACATACAAGACTAGGTTTTTAGCAAAAGCAGTAAACTGCCAAATAGGACTTTAGATAGGTGCTTTTGTTTCTGGATCGTATCCAGTCTTTAATTTTATAATATATTTTTGGTTTGTTAAAAGCTGGCGGTAATCACATAACCATAAAAACAAGCCACAGAATACAAACATATATTACCTAAAGAGAAAGAAGAAATAGGCTGAACCGTCCCAATGAATATACTCTTTAATACATAGATATTATAGAGTAGCTGAGTAAACGCTCTACAGAGTTAATCGTAGATAAAACAAGATAAGTTTTAAACAAAAGCACTTAATATAATTTTGATGTACTTGAGTATACCTATTGCCTCTCCTATCTAATACCATACTTTAACATCTAGAGTTCTTATTGAGTCAATATCAATCCATATTCACTTTCGTGTCTATTATTTATATATTTATATTTTAGATTGTATAGAAGTTATCTCAAATTAATATACAAGATTTATTCCATTTGACGATATACATTCTTATCCCTATAATATAGGTAGATAGTCAGGACGAGTAGCTCGCGGTCAGGCCTATCTCTAGTTACATCAAAAACATGAAGAAATGGCTCTTTGTTTTATACTAATCTGCAGATTAGTGGAAATGAAGGGCTATTTGTCTCTGTGAGACAAATAAGCGCCACAAGTGCTCGAAAGAAATAGATAGAAAACGCCTCGTTATTTTACGGCTATTTTTACCCTACTATATATACATTCTCCAACGCGCCAAGAAACTCGTCGTTGTACTCTGTGCCCAGTTTTAGGATACATAGCTATACTTGCGTACGCACCACAAGTAGGTAAGGTGACGTAAGGTGTGTCTCAACTAGTTCAGTGTCAGTTTGTGAGGTATGGATGACTTTAACCATTATATGGGTCATCCAGTTTGCGCTCATTTATTACTGAATTTATTGGTCGGCGTGTATTGTCATATCTCGTAAAAGATAGTACTGACTATCTGCGCAGGTCGCGCATGAGTTCTTGGTGACGGCAGGCACGTTAGCGCTACGGATGATTGCGCGGAGTAACTGCTGGGTGTAGCCGTTGAAAGCGTGCGGTTCTGTTTATCTGCAGGCTGGCAATGTAGTCCTTGCAGGATCGTGTTATTCCTGCTGTATGCCATCGCACCGCTTCTACGTCGTGCTATGGGCAACAACGTGCCAGAGATCATCGGTCGTCGCCTTTCCGCGTTCTAGCAGAGCTTTAATTACGTCCATTCTGTCCATTACGCGCAGCAACGATTACGATTACAGTGCGCGCTAGATTACAGTGACAGCGATGGCTGACTATTATTAGCGTTCACCCGGCTTTCAACGAGCCTGCCATCCTCATCTGCGGTGGTGACGCATTTTACACCCATGTCCGGCGATGTGGAGCGTAACGATGACGGGACGTTATCCATTTCTCGTTCGCGTGGGGGCTCTCGGCTCGTGCCGTTCATGTGCACGTACACGTGGCGCTGAATCGGTAGTGACAAAATTACCACCTGAACAGCCTCGGCTTCACTAAGGTAGGTTGGAAAACCATCATCGGCTCCTATTATCATGTACTATGACCTCTCCACCGGCCAAGAGTCTCGCATAACGGTACTTCGCCGCGAAGGGACGAAAAGTCAGCCGTTCTTGGTTCCATCATTTGTGTATCATTGCTGCTCTATTTGCCTTCGTTCCTGCTGCGCATTGGGCCTCGGCCGCTGAGTGCTCTGAACATCGAAGCGAATAACGCGGTGGCAACGGCAGCACTCAACCTCATGCCCAATTATGGTGGGCTTTCGTTATGGTCGCTGTCGCATCGGCGACGCTGTCAGGCGCAGGCGACCCATTAGGCGCCGCTACTGTATTTACCAAGGATATTGTAGAACATCATTTTGGTACAAAAGCCTCACTGGCTGTGACAGGCCTCACTCAAATATAGCCGGCTCATGCGCGCTATCTCCTGGCATCATCAAGCACGTTATCTCCCTCGTAGCTAAAAGCTACTCATCTGATGCTCGTATTTGCTTTCACTAGTGAGATCCGCTGGCCCATCTGCCTGATTTCCTCACTTTCATGGCCTCACTTGAAAATGCACAGCTGGCGCTGGCATTTGGGTCCATCAAAGCCTGGCCTCTACCGCAGGCGTGTACTGGGAATTCGTGGGCAAACCCATACGGTATTATGTCCATCATTCCTCGGTCTCATCGTCGCCATAGTCTTTTGTGGCTGTGGTGTTCATTGAAAGATCCATGGTAAACCACTGCCTCCACCGTGCAATTCCTGATCATTTAAAGGAATAATAAAGTGATATTCTGCAAGAGCACAAAAGTGCACATAAAGAGAAAGTCTTATCGGTGAAAAGCCACAGGGAGTTTTTCTGTGTTACAACGACGATTATCCAATTGTGTGCTAGTAATACTATTCATCATAATTTGACGATATATAATAACCTCATTATAATATAAGAAGATAGTCAGTACGAGTCGTAACGCTGCAAGTATCCCTGAAAAACATAAGATTTTGAGAAATGGCTCGTTTTATACTAATCTCCAGATTAGTGGATTGAAGGGCTATTTTGTCTTTTGTGAGACAAATAAGCGCTTATTATCGTCTTCAAAAGGCAATCAAACTGCTGGTTATTACCTGTAATAAGAGCATGATTAATTCATAATCACTATAGGGCTATCCCCTCCTTCGATGACGAAGAGAGGCTCAACCTCATCTGACTATCCTAAGTCTCATTATAGAAACGAACTAATATACGATACAATATGAACGAAATAATAAATATATAGATAAATACAAAACCCTATCGGTTAGCCAATAGAGTTTTTCTTATTTTACAACGATATCATCGAATTGCGCGCCATACATCGTTCATATAAACGGTTCGCCATGGTATCCTGCGAACTAAAGTCTACGAGGGCAGTTGCCATCGTCTGTCCGCGCTTCTGCTTTGTGTATCATACCGGTCCCATCTATATGATATTCCTTTGAAATCAACAACTCTAGATGTGATACCTGAGTTCTTTTGTCAAGCAAACCATAGGTCTTTTATAGGATCCTAATTGATGGGACTCTAGCTCTTGATAAGACTAGCAAAGGACTGCTTTGTATCAAAGGTATATAGAACCTGCTTTTCCTGAATCACATCACCAGCGAGGTATGAGTACATACTGTGTGAGGCAATTTGCTTGCTTCCATTCGGCCCGTTAGAGGCCTTGATGGAATTCTTATTATATAGGTACCATCACCATTGCCACTTTCACCAAAAGCCATGAAGCATTTCTAGCGTACTGGTGTTTTGTAATTCCTGCATGGACATGTCTGTGCTGAGCACCACACAGATAGCGCCAATGCCATTGCTATATATAGTACTTCATTATGAGTCTCATTTCACCACCACATCTTCAGAAATGCGCACGATACGCCCTCATAGAATAACGTATCTGCATATCATAACGCGTCGTATTGGGCAGGCGCCGTGCGCACAATATATCGAGTTGAGGACTTTCACCTGAACCGGCGCTGACTGTCCATCAAAGGAGAATTTCCAATGGTTCCTCGGAGCCCGTCACACCTGTTTCTCGCTTGTCGCCGGATCAATCAACCGTCGTCAACGAAGCACCCGCTTGTTTTCGCGCGATATACCTGACTCGCTAGACGACAAAAGCGAGTATCATAGGACACAATCCAGGCATCGCTAAAAATGGTATTTTCCAGTTGACCGATACGCATTGTCACACAGTGACTTGATCTATACACAGTACGTATGCGTACCTAGCACCTGATAGAACTCAGTTCAAATACCACGTAAGCCTCATTGGCATTGGGAACATCAGGTGTTACCTCATTAACCACCTTAAACTGCGGTGATGACTTGAGCTCCTGTATCGAAATCGCTTGGCTAGGCATGGTGAAAACTAGCGTCAGCGCCATCATCATAAAAATCGTCATACATATCTCCTTCCTGCTTCATAAACTATAGTGATATAAACTATACTTATTATACATTATATGTAATATCAATTATTCTACATAAATCTGATACAATGATACTCATTTATCACAATTTGACGATATACTACTTTGTCCCTATAATATAAGAAGATAGCCAGACGAGTGGGAAACGTCGAAGTATCTCGAAAAATCAAAATACTTAGAAATGACCTTTTCTGTTTACTTAGCTACCATGCAGTAACGGAGGCTATTTGCTTTTGTAAGGCAAATAGACTACCAGTGCTCCAAAGAAAGATGACAACAGCGGTACTTGTAAAAAGGAGCATGATTATTCTCATAATCACTCATAGGCTTATCCTCCCTTCAAAACGAAGAGAGGCAACCTCATCTGACTATCCTAAGTCTATTATAGAACGAACTAATATGACGATACAACAAGGAACGAATAATAAGAAATATATAGATATATGCAGCACTGCCAGCATGCAGTCTTTTGCGTATCGCTTTTTACTTTATTTCTTTGTCTTTATTTGTTTTGTTTTCAACTCTTTAGCATTTTAAAATCTAAATATTCCATCATATTTCGCAACCCATATGATTATATTTAGCTTTTTCATCCTATAATTAAGCAACATAAAATAATCATCATCTACATATCTTGAATTAAATGGAATATACTGATTGTTTGCCTGGATTATATTGACCTATAAGATATGTAGAACCCCATTATTCAATATCATCGCAGATTGGATCGGCACATTTTAACTAATAGTGTAGAGGGTCATGAATAAAAATTCTTCAAATGCGATTAGGATATGCGAGCATTGGATTAGATTACTAGTTATGACCTCTTGTAATATCAAATCCATTCCAGACACACACACACGACTTTGTGAATTAGGACCAACATTTGTTTCTGATTTTAACTTTAGACCCTCAGGCAAACGATATGTAACATTTCCCCATGTAACGGCATCACTTGTGCGCAGATCCACATCATCTATTGGCTGTAGTGATGGTATTACAAATTGACTATTGCACGCTCTAGCTGATGATTGGTAATTGGGTGATTTTTATGGCCAAGAACTGCCACATAATTGTGGTTTGGTTGTTTATCAAATGTACAGCGCCATCATTAAAGGTGTATTATCACTAGAATATGTATCTGTTACACTCCAATACCCTTTCGTAATACCAGGGTAATTAAAAGCACCCTTTTGTTTTGCAGATTTATAAGCTCCATCATCTACAAAGCTTTCACTGGAACTCACAAGACCAGCAACAACACTACTTTCAGCAAAAGCAAAAGAAGATGCCTCATTTTTCTTATGAGCTTCTATAAAAACTTCTGGTTACAACAATAGGCACTGTCATTTTAGCCCGATGGTCACCTTCGTGCAGCAAGATAACCGTAGATTCATGAGAAGATATGTCCATATGCATGTATCGTGATTTTTTCCATCGTTCCGCATTTTCTATACCTTTTATTCTCTTTAACCTGCTTATCTAGCATTTCATATATGCTTGCGCGCTAAAAATAATTGTACTCGCACTAGGCATTTCAGAGCTTCACCATAGCGATAGTTCTGATACGCATTATCTGAATGCTAGAATGGCCCCTCGGTACAGGTGGTTGCCCGTCAGGACATGCATACTGCGCCGCACACACAGGCATGGTGAAAGTGACTGCTGCACAGCCAAGTTCAACAAAAATACACTTTTTAGTTTCATACAACACCTTCAAACAATAATAGGCACGTTCTCTCATTAGTATAAGCATACTATATCCTTGAGAACGTGCCTATGTATGGTCCAAGCGCTAAAGCTTAGCTATTATATAACCTTATGTGACTATTATAAATACTACAATCTACTGTAATTTTTGTAACGCTCGCTTTTAATTTTCGCTTTACTTCAGCCCGTAGTTCTTCGTTGTCTGCGCGCAGTGATGCATTGTCCGCTTGTAGGTCTTTAATTTGTTTTCGCCTATTTCAAAGTCACTTTAGTGGTGTCGGATCTTGTTCGCCCACTTTGAAGAGAAGCACCGATGTTAAACATGCTTTTCACCACCAACGGTAACGCTCAGCGTGAACCATGGAGTTTTCGTTCGGCTGATAGGACGCACCGATAGCACCAGCCGTGGAGTGTTTTATGAGTGGCCCAACAGCTGGCAAAAGGACCATTTATCGTTTGGACTGTAGTCGGTAGATAAGGAGGTCGCTAGTGCTATAGAGAAGCGAGACCACCTTGGAAATCTGACGATCCGTATAGGACTTGGCATTGTTGAGCACCTTATCCCCCAATATCTCACGGTATTATTTTCAGTGTGGAAATGCGATTCGTATTATTATCCACCTGCATTTTCACTTCGTGCAACTGACTGCCATTGATGGCATCCGTAGACGTTTTTAGATACATTGCCCTTAGTACACATTTACGATTTTATTGGTTCCCATTATCAAGGCCTTTCGTCGCTGGTGAGAGAACTGTTTTCTCATTATCATGGTCCCCATCGGTAGTCGGATGGTCACCCGTTATACCCATAATTCGTATTGTATTCAGGTGCTGTTCTCATTATCATAGTGCACAAATCTTTCGTGCCATCTGTACTGAGCTCAGACTTATCACCACTGCACATTGCCTATGGTAGGAAAGTTTTCAGGTTCCATTTCGTGCCATGCTATTTATTTTCTTCGGTCGAGAATGGCTGGCCTATAATCCTCTATCCAAACGAGCTCACGAGTCACCATTATACATGTCAAAGTAACTAGCGCTAATGCGCGAATGACGACTCATCAGGATGACCGGCATTCTCTTCATGCAGTGCCGGTGATAGACATACCATCAGACCCACTCTAATACCACAGGTTACTACTGCCAGCAGAACCTATAAACGTCCCTTGGTGTAGTGATAATTCGTCGTATGAAATCTCTACAATTGTAGAACCATCCACATTCGTACTCCTATTAACTAACAAATTCTCACTATTCGTGGAAACAGTAGAATCTGCATAAACAGTTAAAATCATTTGCACACAACACAGACATAATCCCAGCTAATACCAACAACTTTATTCATGATTACTCCCCTGAATTATAGTAAACCCTTAGCCATACAACCCCTTAGAGTATGGTCTAACTAACATAAACATACAAAAAACAATACTAACCCAAAATTTCACAATATACCTCAATTATAAGCTTAGCTTATTTTATTTCAATGATTAACTTTGATAAACTTTCATTATTTATCTATTTATAATAAAAAGACGCTCCTCAAAAAGAGCGTCTTTTATTACCTCATATACACTTACTATACTTACATATATAGATCAAAATGATATGTGTATGGAAAAATTCTTTATATTCATCATCAGTGAGAATGTCCTTTATTTTCTGCATAACAGACTCAAAATCAGGCTTCGTCACCAGCTACTATAGGTTGGATACTAGTGCATTGTAAGTTTTGTTTCAGTCATCTAATGATTGAGTTCCGTTCCAGAGACGGTTACATTTACTTTCATAGTAAGCCCAATAGCTTGTGTAGGCCTGTGTAACATAGGCTTTATCGTACTCCTCCTTAGCTAGGTCAGAAATACCAAGGCTTCGTCGATTTGAGCCATCGTGTAGAACGCAAAAAGTAGACCAACTATACTCACTTGGTACGGGCTCATGCCAATGCCTTGCCCTCTCAAAGCTAGTGTGTAAATCCTGCTTGATTCGTTCTTGTCAGCTCTGTCTCATCTCCTATGTACATAGCGAGCATGCATTACATGCTTTCAGTACAAGCATTCTGCGTCATAGTCTTGGAAGTTTGTTTACCATACATAGACTCATAATCGAAGCAACTCTTGCCATAGGTTTTTGGTCTAATCGATCTAAATAGAAACGATGAATAGCTTTCAAGAGGACTCAAGAAATACAATATCATTACTATTGAGTTCAGTTTCTATATCTAGCAAGTTGTGTATTTGCCAGCTATGCCTTAAAAAGGCATTTTGAAGTATGGATGATCGATAGACTGAACATGTACTCAGTAGCTTTCACAATTACCTGTTTCAATATCATGATGCAATAGCTAAATACTGCAAGCATTCAAGATTAAAGACATTGTCCTGACAGCTTACATCACAAATATAGTTATTGAAATACGGCTCAGCGAACCAACGGCGTTTGTTTCCTGCGCTAATGAGACCTTGCAATAGATTCGATATGTATCATTACTGGTGAAAGTAGCATGTCCTAACATGCGATACCATTTAGATAGGCGAGATACTCTGCACATATTCAGCCTGCCAAGAGTCAGAAGATCTCGACATCTATTCTCACCTCATAGTCGCGTCCAAAGCATCGACGATAGAAACTAGTGATTCATAATTCTGGTATCGTCGAACAGCCTCATAACAAGCATCTAGGAGGCAATATATACGTCTCTAATACCGTCAACTTAGCACTCTCATGAGACAGTAAATCGTTGCGAGGCAATAGACCTCACAGATATTCTCATCATCAGTCATGTCGTTCTGGCAGTCATCACTCTCTTTGACGCCTATCTTAATAAGCATGTTCTTTGCATGGCTCGTATAAGGCACCAAGAAATCAAAATACGCTCTAGCTTTTATCAAAACCAGGGTACAAATCGATACGTAGCTTTTTCCTGAGATAACTCTCTTACGAGATCATCCGCCAAAGGGCTTAGGATGCGATATCTCACATAACCAAGTACACCTTCATTTCTTCCTCCCGTAGTCGAGTCCCTCGCTGAATCTATCATAGAGATTATAAATATAATCATGTAACAAACTATCAGTCCAGTCGTTGCTTTCATCATATACAGAAATGATGGCATCATTGGTCAAGTTCCTATAAAACCGATGAACAGGTTCACAAATCTTTGTGGAAAAATGGATCTTTGGACAATGTATCTAACTGTTTCAGATCTGCGTCAGACCATGCATGGTCTGCACCATATAAGCCCCTAATGCATCAGCAATGAGTCAGAAACTCAGACCGGTTCTGATTCATCCATAGTAATATGTATTATCTCAGGGCTTGAACGGCAATCAACCTCAGGTAAATAATATTTATCAACGCGATTTATTGCTTGATGAATGGTATAACACCGCAAAGGGAGTGGTAGCTACTAATGCTCCTGCCATCATTCCAAAAATGCCGCCTCCTACCATATAAAGACTCTATTAAATATCCCACCATATGGTCAGATAAATAAAGAAGCCCATTTGTATCCGCATAATTGCGTTGGAATAGTAAATCCCGTCCACGCTCACTCTGTACAAGGCATGGACATTGTAACTTCAGCTTCTCTTGGTTGAAAGTAGCTTTTCACCTTTATAGGTACCATCTAGCATAAACTCAGGCAAAAGCCTTTTGCACGAACCTATTCGTAATTCGTTGTACGGTTTACATGTTCTGCGCAAAGAGCCGCCACAAAGCGCACGAATCCGTTCATGTTTCAGCTCAATCTCAGGACCATTATCCGTAATATCATCGCCCTCTTCAAAAGAGCAAAATATCATCCGTAGCTATACCCAAAGCATTTATAAACGTAATCCTTCCTTGCCCTCTCTACAAGAGGGAACAACGATGGTCGAATTTCATCGAATATGCCTGTCGTCGTAATTGTTACATTATACATACAACATCCTTTTGACTATAAAACTATATCACACTAAGAACGATACGTATATATACCTCATTGTAACATTAAAAATAGTGCGAATATAAGAGATTGAAAAGGCTCTACCTCAAAATAAGGTAGAGCCCTAGTTAAATTGTGTACTTACATCATTATGTGTTATAACGGTCAATGAAACCTTTTACCTCCAAAGAATATGTATTCACCGTGACTCGATAGAGAATGGTCCTTGGTATTTATCTTTTTGAAAGTTCCAGACGGATTCTATTAAATTGATAGAAGTTGTAATAATCTAACATTGATGAATCGATACTCAATCCAGATTTTGCAAAACGAGCACTCTTTACTCATGTAAGAGTAATAACGGTAACCATATTATGCTCAGTCACTATCTTAAGGCCTAGATTAGTATATATTAATGTTTCACGACTATACATTTTTCAATGGAACTTGGTGTAAAACTGAGTAAATCAATAACTGCTTGTCGATCTCATACCTAAATAAACGCTATTAACAGATTCATAATGCTCTTTTTGTAGTTGATTGGTTAATTGATCTTTTTATTCATGATTAAGGTCTTATGCTCACCATTCCTAACCATTGCAATGAACAGCTTTTCTACCTTGAGCCTCTTGAATAATAAAACCCCTGCACCAGGATAGCCACCTACAAAATCAGCACCATCAACAATACGGCAAAACCATTAATATATCCATTGGAAATGCTCAATACCTTATTACCACTAGCATCATACCAACCACCTGCAACCTCTTTGAGACGCACGAATAACACTGTCTAATGGAACTTGAGTCGCTTTAGTTAATGCAGAAAACACGCACATAATACTACAAACACATACACACAAATAATTTCAGTTTTGCTTCATTTTAATCTCCTAATAGACCATATATGACAATAAATAGTAATAGTTGAAACGTTATCGCTCCAACAATATTAGAGCAAATAAGTAATAGATGATAACTATCAACATCACTTTACATCAGCTATTACCATGTCTATTTTGTTGATATCTAATCAAAACAACTTTATCAGTATATTTATTAAAGACAAATGACAAAACCACTATTATGTGCCCCTACATATTCTCCAACATAATAACCACTGTACTAGCCGTATCCCTTTGTCGATTTCTCCGCGATAAGGTGCCTGGGATTTTGATAAATCGAGTACGTCACCAAAGGGCCATAAGTATCTTCTACATCACTTTGGCTCATCCCTACAGTTATAATTCCTTATTAGTAGCATAACCTGGCTTTATAATAGATATCTGGCTGCAATCTATTCCCCATAAAGAAACTACTGACTCGCTCTTATCAGATGAAATATACATATCATGACGAGAATATCTATGGTCAGCCAACATTAATGAATAATTATAGTTATTCAAATACCCATATATATCGGAATTATTTTCTAATCCACCAGTACCCCTGAATCATCAGTATGTGCTAGTTACACCTTGAGCTAAGCTAACACCTAAAAAGATAATACAATAACTTCTTACAAAAACGTTTTCCATAATAACTACCTCATTGTATACAAAAGTACAAAACATAACGCACATTATTTATTTACACTATACTACTTACATTTAAACAAATAATTATAAATATGAAACCCTTTTTATAAAATGAATATAAAATGAAATGCATGGATCATATACTTACTCAAATTTTTTCTTTCTGTATTCTTCTAAAGGGTCATATGTTACTGTATTATCCTTAATTCAGTCTTTAAGTTTTAGTTCTAGACCTCAGACTAATTTTATAAAAATATAAAAATACTAAGTATCTATAGTACTATTAATTTATAGAATATGTCTCATTCTCGATATTGCCCAATATGCATAGTATACATGTTGAATATTCATGCTAAGTATGTTTTAATGAAGGCAACATACTATTCGATTATAAAAACAATAAATATCTATCCTTTATTAGAGAAATTCACTATATTTACGCTACATAATAGGTCTTTACTACCATGCTTATATAAATCTTAAACACATCATGGTAGCTATTACGTAAAGGAGTATAGATGTATGAGTAAGGAGAAATTAGAGTTTGTAGAACCAGTTGATACAAACACAGATAATGAGTACTCGAGAGAGCCTGTGCCGTTAGGGGCAAGGAAGTCCTGTTTTTCTCTCACCATTGTTTGGACTGGATTCGTTTTTCTTGTTACTAGTATGATGGCTGGTGGCGGCTTAGCTGCAGGGCTAACTTTCAATGAATTACTATTAGCCATGATTCTAGGTAATATTTTTCTTATGTATCATTGCAGGGTTAGTGAGCGTTATTGCCTCTATAAACAGGCCTTACCTTCGCCCTTTTGACCTCGATACAGCTTTGGTCAGGAAGGATCTAGGATTGCATCTCTCTTCGTTCCTATCGTTAACCTAGGTTGGTACACTATTCAAGCGGCTTTATATGGACATTTTATTGCTCAAGTATTCAACCTTTCCTACACAGGCGAAGTCATTGCGATGATGCTCAGTGCGGTTATTATGGGTATCTTTGCAGTTCTCGGTATTAAATCTCTCGCCGTATTCGGTTATATTGCGATTCCGTCTATCGTATTCTCTCACTAGAACAGCGGCTCGTTCCGTTCAAACAATCGGTGGCTGGCAAGAACTGTTTAACTATGTGCCATTAGCAACCTATTGATTTACTGTCAGGTATTACCATCGTTATTGGCACGTGGATTCTATCTACTGCAACATGTATCGCCGATATTATGCGCTATGGTAAAAGCAAGAAAGATGTTATTACAGCAAGCACCATTGGTCTATTAGGCGGTAATACATTGATGATTAGCTCGCTATGCTATCGCAGGTGTAGCTATGAATGATGGTGACCCAATTAACGTACTCTTAAGCTTTGGTCTCGTATTCCCAAGCTTACTATTGTTGACTCAAATATCTTTTACAACAAATGGTGCGAACCTCTATTCCCACATCATTGAACCTAGCAAACTCTTTCAAACTAAACAGAAATATGATGCTAGCCGTGCTCATCGCTATCTCTGCATTAGCAACGATGACACAAACCATATAAAATTGACTCCCTCTTTGTATTCTTGAGCACACTAGGTATTATCGTTCCTCCACTATGCGGTATTATCTTAGCGGACTTTTACCTAGTTCATCGTGGAAAAATACATCGATTACCACAAAGCGTCTTTTCAAAAATGGAATCTAGTTCCATGGATCACTTGGGCCATCGCATTAGTGTGCGTGAAATTCATTCCATTCGGCCTTCCATCCTTGAACGGAATCATCAGCGGTGCCTTACTGTACATGCTCATTACGTATATTGTGAAACCTAATGTTGTTAGTGAAAGCAAAGGGTGATTATCATGGCAATTCATAAACTATCTGCTATACTAGGCACAATCATTATGGGCATCGGATCCTTTATTACCCTGCCTAGCCATCAACTGAAAGCACCATTACCCTTGGTAATGGCATGCTCGTGGTAAAGCATTATCATGATGGGATTTGGGTATTCTAAATGGCAACCATACAAAAATAACTTATAGGGACTGTAATCTAGAATGCGGTAAAACCGCATTCTGCTACAGTCCCTATTCATTAGCGATTAGCCAACATTGCTTTGATTTCTGCAAGTTCCGCTTTTAACTCAGCATTCTCAGCTTTAATCATATCCATTTCTTTAGCAAGATTTTTAGTATTGGCTTTAACACCTTTGTTAGAATCACCAACACGAACAGATACACCACCATTAAGCATATGCTCACTACTGATAGTTGTACCTAGATGTACTAATACATCTTCGTTTGGTTGGTATGCAATACCAATAGCTGGAAGTGGGAACCCTTTATATTGACCAAAGGATGTAGCGCAACGAACTTATGGTTTGCATCATAGTCTAAGTATTTAAGACCGGATAATGCAAAGATTAGCGACACCTGCTTTTGCAATACGTTGATCAGTATATGCATTTGCGACGATTGAATTTAGTATCGGCGTAAGACTTGGATTCATTCAAGATAGTAGTAGTTACCGATTTTACCCTTTTCAATTCAGTAATATCTTTTGTATTGATATTAACTTGAGAACCAAGTTCATTCAATTGTTTTTACATTCACTGCATCGGTATCAGCAACACCAGCTTTTTACACCATGAACGATTTGATTTCCCGCAGTAATATCAGTAGTTGTGAAACGTACTGTTGCATTATCATCGGATCGCTTGCATACCAGAACCCGTATAAGACGCTTGTTCCAACGTATCAGTATTTCGATAACAATACCGTTTGATGTTACACCAGTATTTACGGAACCATCGAATACACGAACGCCTGCTTTATCAACAACGCTACGTTTATCACCAGAACCAAATGTAGCGCGGAAGTCATATCAGTTAATGTTTTACTTACTGATACTTTGTAGTCATGACCTGTAGATGTGACCACTGTATTATCACCAGCTGTAACAGTTGTGATTGTATCTTTATCAGTAATGTTACTTGTAGCAAGCAGAGATGGAATCTTTCAACTGTTTCACATTTACACCATCAGTATCAGCTTTCACCCTCTTTAACATTGATAATTTTATTATTACCATTATCCAAACCAGTTTGAGTTAATTCACTGTAATGGCGAGTCCACTACCATCTGCATCAGTAGTGATCTTTTGAGTACCGATATTTCCTTTAACCATATATGTTGTACCATACCATCGTAGCTGTTAATAACACTGGTCGTAGAACTAAAAGTTTTCTTATAAGGACCATACGCTTCATCTTTTCCTTCGAAGATTTGGAACAGACTTGGGCTAATAATGGAATCTAGTTGATGTAAAAGGTATTCCCATTACCAGTATAGCTCATTTTGAGACCCGAACCATCGACAAGTGTACGATAGGGTTCCACCTCCAGGGTAGGACGTTGTGTGTTCAACGCTATTTGCATGAGCATTAAAACCAGAACCAATTGCCATCATAATTCCTAACATAATTAATTTCTTTTTGCTTAGTTGTAGAATTGAAATTGAACACATAAAAATCCATATTAGTACAAGTGATAAGATTAGAGTATCACAATCTCGCAATCAATCACGAGGTACTAATATGGACTGCTCTAATCTTATCACATCATTGCGTACAAACAAACACTTAAATTTTGAGGCGCTTTTATCTTGAAAAACGCCTTCTTGCTGGTGATCCTGTCAATACTATTGCCAAGGCATTAGGACGCTCTAGAACTACGATTTATGCTGAGAAAAAGCGTGGAACAGTGGTTCAAATTAGACAAAAACAAGGCTGTTCTTATGTATATAGCAGATTGCGGTCAGTTGCCTATGAAAGAAAAAGAACCCGCCAAGGTTCTTTCAACACTTTGAAAGCAGGTTCTATTGAGCCCCTTTTTTATCTTGGGTTGAAAACAAGGTAGAGTCGATGAAATGGTCCTTAGATCGTCGCTGTTGGCTACGCCTTACGTAAGGGTTTGTTTGTACGCAATGAAATGGTGTGTACTAAAACTTTATATAACTACCATTACAGGCATTTAGGTCTTAAACCAATGGATTTTGCCTTGTGTTATTCGCCATTCTCATAAGAAGCGACATAACAGAAACGCTTACAAACGCAAGTTAGGTAAAATCCATTGATCTGCGTGATGAATCTGTTGCTACCCGCGAAGAATTTGGTCATTGGGAGCTGGATCCGGTCCGAGGAATAAAGAATAAAAGCGATGAAAAGTAATTGTTTTCATTGTTAGAACGCAGTCTCGCCTATATGTAGCCTTACGTTGTCTATCCGCTAAAGCCGTGGACGTAAAAATGACATTAGAAAAATTGGTTGCAGTCTCTGAGGCCGTTTCCGATGTATCCATGTTATGTAAAAACTATTACGGCTGATAATGGCCGTGAATTTGCAGACATAAGTACATTAGAAACAGAGGATTTATCTATTTTCTTTGCTCACCCGTACTCGCCTGGGGAACGCGGTTCAAATGAACGACATAACGGACTATTACGCCGCTTTTATCGAAAGGAACGCCCATAAAGGCTGTGTCAGAAGAAACGATTCAGCGGGCGTTACACTGGTGCAACACTTTACCCCGAAAGCTGTTGAATTACAAACGCCTCAAGAAGTCTTCATTGAAGAAGTTAATAAAAGTTATGGATTTACCAGAGTGTTCAATTTCATATTGCAATTTAAGTTAATTTCTTTTTCATTTTCATTTCGTTTTCTCCTTTACTAGAAAACACCATATGATACTTTAATTGTTCGTATCATACCCATATATTAAATATTTTAAAATCAAGTTAAAAAGAGTACCCGAAGGTACTCTTTTATGTAATAATATCACTTTTATGCTTGAGTGTAGCTGGAACTAATGCATCAACAATTTTCATCAATTTTTTCGATTTGAGCCGTTTGCTCTTCTACTGTTGTTCCAATTGTTTGATTTTTATTCATCATAGACGCTTTTGCTATGATATGTATCTAGCATCAGTACCAACTCTTTAGAGTTACACCAGCATTAATAGTGGAATCGGAACCATTCAAAGATGCACCCACTGTATACATCAAGTTTTCATTAGGTCTATATACGGCACCAATAGCTACAGCTGTACTACCTTTGAAATGACCAACGCCGGCCGTAACATCCATTTTATGTTCAGGATCACTAGTCTAATGGATGTATAGCAGACTAATGCAGACGCACCAGCGATACCGTGACGTGCTTTTTTGGTTGTTACTAATCACACGATTATAGTTGCTGTTGTTAGTATCAATTTTATTTGCTAGATCATCGATACGTGCTTTGTTATCATGATTTTAGTACTATAGCTTTGATAGCATCAGTATTACCTTTAATTTGGTCTGTTACTTTACTATCAATAGTCGCATGATAATTAGTGGAACCATTCGCATTGTAGCTAGGTTTTGCATGTAAACCATCACCCAACAGATACAGATGTTTTAGCTTCTACCACATCCACTTTCAATTTAGCGATGTCGCGAGCATTACCTTTCATACCTGTTTTCAGTTGTATTAATTTGGTCGATTGTTTTGTCGTCCAATGCTACAGTATAATCATGACCAGTATTAGTCACTTTAATCACGATGCTTTAGCCAGTTGTGATAGTGTCGTTGTCTTTAATATTGGCGAGGGAATCTTTTCAGCTGTTTCACATTAACAGCATCGGTATCAGTTGTGCCTGCGGCTACATCATATGTAATTGACGACCACCGAAGCTGATATTTTCCTGGTGATATTGATAGTCACCATCATCATCTGCCAAGTAAATACCTTTTAAGGAATAGTCTGCGGATTCGTTCTTAGATGTATCACCAAAGTGAATATGGTCGTTTTGCATAGCACCATATTTACTACCTTCGTAACATTAAACCCTTGGTTGTTCATAGATGCACTAGATCCATTAGGGTCTTTTTACAGATACCCCTGTTGCTGTGATATCTGTTTCAATGTTAGTGTCAGTATTGCCTGAAGTTCGCGGAATTAATTGCGACATCAGGATTTAAAACTCACATTGAACGTGAGTGGTCTGGCATACCATTTTGGTTTTGTGTTGTGGATTGCTACAGTGATGTTTGGACCTGCTGTTACATTCGTGATAGTATCGTTGTCTTTAAGAGCACTCGATTCTATCATTTCAATTGTTTTACATTGACAGCGTCAGTATCAGCCACACCGGCTTTTACACTATGGATTTGTTGATTCCCAGCAGTAATATCGGTTGTTGTGAAAACGAACTGTACCATTGGCATCGGATGCTTGCATACCACCCTACTGTGAAACTAGCCTGGTCTAGGTTATCAGTATTTTCAATAGTGATACCTTTTTCTGTCATTCCAGTATTTTCAGACCCCTTTTGAATAGTGCGAACAGCATTTTCAGCAGGAGACATTTGTATTGGCATCTGCATTATCTACATCGATACCTTTTAGTGATATAAGTAGTATCTACACCATCCTCATAACCGAAAAAGCAGACTCCATATGTTGCAGATTTCTTTTAAAAGAAACGCCACGTTGATTACCGTTTTACAGTGTCAATATGAGATATTTTCACGCACCTTGAACAACTGCATTCTCATTTAAGTTATTGATAGCGCCGTATTGGCGTGATTTGGTTAGCGACGGATTGGTCAGGGATACTTCGAAGGTAGAACCGCCATTTGTAAGCCATGGATCTTCTAACTTTTAATAGGACCTTTACCAGTCACATCAGTACCCTCTGCAGTTAAAACCTACTTGTAAGTCGCGAATAGCATCAGCATTTTTACCAACACGACCATCTAAACCATTTTAAACCGTTTTGTTAGCTTCCACTTGGTCAGCTAATGCTTTGGATACGGATACTTCATAGTTAGTGGAACCATCAGCATTTGTACCGTTGAGTTGCAGTTACATTGTTTCCTGCACTTACTGTAGTTTTGGCTTTTAATGATATTCGCGCGTTTGTAGCGATATTAGTAACATTACACTTTCTACGATCAAATGCATCTTGTATTGAGAACCGTTGATTGCGTCTGTAGATGTTGCGACACTTCGCCTGCCGAAACATGTTGGATTTGAGATGAAATCGCTTCAGCCCATGGTTCATCAACAGTTGATTTGAGTAGTTTATGCTAACGCTTGTTTTAGCACCCAATCAGACAGCACACCCTTGTTGTTAGTAACGCCTGCATCACTTACTATCAGCGCATGCATCTCACCAGTCGCACTATATGAACCCAAAGCAATGTCATTTTCCAGGGATTGTCTTTGCATAACCGATAGCGGATGCATATTCTGTATACGGCCCATGTATTCGTTCCAATTACTGTAACACCATGACCTTCAGCACTACCCAATGTTAATAATGGTGCATCATCACCTTCTGGAACAACATTAGCACCGGCTGAGCACTCTACACCATCAACTACGAGTCGTGACCCTGAACGATGTTGGTACTGACCCAGTACAGTATTATTCTTACCGTCGACACTGTTACTATCGCAATAATAGTTGTCTTATCGGTTGCTCGTCTAATTGTATTCGATGCTCCAATAACAGTAGATCTTTCAGTAGTGCTAGTATCTTCTGTTGTGCCTTACCGAAATATGTTGTGCGTGCATACATATCGGACGCATTCTCAGGTAATGTGGTTTCGTCACGAATACAGAACCAGAAACAGTCGCTAATACAAGCTGTTGTTAATACAGTTTTGTGATTTTCATATTATATTTCCTCTTTAATGCGATTATAACAAAAGAGCCAGAAATTTCCAGCTCTTTAGCAATACATATTATTTACCTTGCGTGTTATAAATGATTGCTTTAAGCTCACTATTTTTCTTCATGCAATTTAGTCACCATAACTTTAAGATCATCGATTTCTTGGTTTTACTTGGGATTCGCTTCTGTAAGTAGAATCTTCGCACCTACTTTTATAAGATACACCAGCATTTATCGCAGTATCTTTCACTATTGATAGAAGTCCCAATAGTGAACATTACGTCCTCATTAGGACGGTATGCGTCGCACCAATCAGCGCTGACAGTTTTACCACGATAATGACCAAGACCCGCCATACATCTACTTTATGATCAGGGTTGTAATCTAATGGTGTAATGCACTTAACGCAGATGCAGATGCTACACCGACGACTTTTTCTTTTTTGTACGTCGTGATTTTATTATTCAATGCGTTAGTGTTGATCGACTACGATCAGCTAATTTGTCAATCGTCGCTGTTAAGACCAATATTGTCTTTATTCGCTTTAATAGCATCAGCGTTGTTCGCAATCGCTTTAGTGTTATCAACTACTTTACCGTTCAAACCGTCGATAGCTTTAGCATTTTCACCGACTTTACCATTAAGCCATTAATACCATTAGTATTAGCGGCAATTTGGTCGGTAACAGATGGATACTACCACTTCATAGTTAGTAGAACCATTAGCATTGGTAGTTTCGTTAACTCACAACACCATTACCAGCAGTTACAGTAGTTTTTGCTTTTACTACGTCAGATTTTAAAACCATCGATAGCTTTAGCATTTTCACCGACTTCTACCGTTCAAGCCACTGATACCGTCAGTAGCGGATTGATTTTATCCGATAGTGGATTGGTCGATTGCTGCTTCATAATTAGCAGACCCATTGGTTTGCTGTTTCAGTAACAGTTACACCAGTACCTGCACTTACAGTGGATTTAAGCTCACGATATTCGCTGTATTGATAGCTGATATTGTCAGCATTTGTTTTAATATGTCTGCAGTTATCAGCTAACACCCTTTAGCAGTGTCATCGATTTTCTTAGCAGTTGCTTGGTCTAGGGATACTGTGTATTCGCGACCATTGTTTGTTACCGCAATATTATTACCTGCAACGACAGTAGTGATAGTGTCTTTATCATTAGAAGACATGAAGTCTTTCAATTGTTTTACATTCACTGCATCTGTCAACAACACCAGCTTTTACACCATGAACGATCGGTTACCTGCATCGATATTAGTAGTTGTGAAACGTACTGTTGCATTATCATCAGATGCTTGCATACCAGAACCAGTATAAGACGCTTGTTCCAATGTATCCGTATTTTCGATAGTCATACCATTAGATGTTACACCAGTATTTACTGAACCATCGAATACACGAACACCACCTTTATCTACAACGTGTACGTGTATCACCAGAACCAAATGTAGCAGAAGTCATATCAGTTAGTGTTTTGCTTACTGCTACTTTGTAATCATGACCTGTGCGTAACTACGGCATTATCACCAGCTGTAACAGTTGTGATTGTATCGTTGTCTTTAAGAGCACCGATTTTATCATTTAGTTGTTTCACATTAACAGCATCAGTATCAGCTACGCCTGCTCTGCAACACCTTCAATCTTTGGTTACCGGCATTAATACCAGATGTATGAATTTAACATTGCCATGCTCATTAGCTACAGATCATACCGTTTAAGTCATAATCAGCAGTGAACTTTTTGGTGATATCGTTTCCGTAATCATCATATTCTTTCTTCACCATTAACTTTAGAGATAGTGAGTTTATCCTTGGTTAAACGAGAACCATTACGTTCTGTCATATCACCTTGGTAAAGCCCTGTATCTAAACTGAGGCATGATATCATGGTCATGTGCATCTGTCGAATAATCAGATAAGGATATAGTGTCAGATGAGATAAAGGTTGTTTATTATCTCTATCATGCATACTGAGTCCACCAGCACCCATTCTTGTACTATATAGCTCTTTACCATTTTCATTTCGAATAATGTCAATACCATCAGATGCCGTTTTACTGTAACGGTACGTGTCAGGAGTCGACTAGTCAGTCGTTTTCAACAACAGATGAACCCCCGATGTAACCAGTATCATATGAGGACGACCCAGACCAGTTGTTAATCCCTACTAAACGAACACCCTCCATGCCTGAGCAATTCTTTTTCTAAGCACTAGTTTTGATGTATGGTGCCATCAGGTTGTCTTTTCAACATATGTACCGATATTCGGCCTTTGATATTGTAATTCACCCCGTCAATATCATCATAAGCAAACACAGACGGTACTGCCCATAGCACCTAAAACAAGAGCTGTTAATAAAGTTTTCTTTTTCATAATAGATTTCTCCCTTAAAAAGAATATATAGAATCTATATATGAAAGCTTATCCATATACCCTAATTCTATATATACAAAATTACATAGTAAAATCTAAACCAAGGTAAACTCACGTGTTTGTTCAAATAGTTCTTTTAATTACATTATTTTTCCTTCTTATACGCTCTACCTCCCATACTATAAGATTCGATAAACCCCAAATTATTCAAATTAATATACTTTGAATAAAATTCATGAAAACATCATATATCTCAATGACAAATTCCCTCTATATTCATTTCAATACCATAAACGATCAATTTATTACCATTTGATAAAAATGCCCTTGAACATAGGTAAATACCGAAGATAAATGATTTTTCCTTAAATGATAATTATTATGACTTAATATCACAGCTATTATAAGGGGTTATATATTTTACGTCAATCATTATTTCATTTTATATTCATTTTATATTCACTTTATTTTACTCCTGTTTTGATTAGAATTACATCACTTATACGCCTAATTTTATATATTGCCATATCTGGTTCTTATTCATCTAGATTACCCTCTGTTATGACATGGATCATAGGCTTTGTATTGTCATTATCAAAGAACCGATGCCAATACATCTAATACTGTTTTTAGTTGACACATAAAAACTGTCCTTTTACAGTAAGAGAAAAACATATAAAAACAGAGCTATCTCATAACAAGATAGCTCTGTATAAGAATGAAAAAGACTTTTAGATGTATTAATAATCACCTAATTGTTTATGTATTTTATTTTTCTCCTATATGTCCTCCTTTTCTCTCCCCTCTAACTCTACTTTCACCCCCTAATGTGTTATCTCGTTAGGTCTCCAGGCGATAAACAGTTCGGCCACGACTTGTGGGTTTTGGCTGAGTTTGATGCGGGCTAGCATTTTGCGCACGTAGTTGCAGTGTTCTAGCATGGCTTCGTTCAGTTTGTGTTTGACGTGACGCAGGGATTGGTACACCAAAATCGGTGCGAAAGTTCCCCACGTGAATATAGCTCGTATCGGGTTCCGGACCTTCCGTAACGATATATTCATAAGGTATAGCCACGTTAAAAGGCCGTACACCACGTCTTTGCCGACAGGGCGCCGACATTTGATATGGGCGAAAGGTTAGATGCGGACCATAGGTCTTAGGCGATGTATAGCTACTACGCCGACCGTCGCTGGTCATAATGTAGTGGGCCTCAGCCCTTCCTGTACCGCCAGCTCCCGCGTAATGGTGCGCATCGGCAGACAGACCAGTTCTTCACGGCCATCTACGAAATAGCACTTCGTACTGTCTCCACCACCAGGCTCATAAGTAGGAATAAAACAAACAATGTGATTCTTTGATTCGTATAGATCAAATCCAAATCTTCTCCATAGATAGCCGAGCTACCATCATATCTGTTAATTCATCATGTGTTATCATAGGAATTCTCTCCTCTAATTAGGAACATTCCTTTCAACAATACAATGAACACGTAGTTCTGTGAAAGCAGATTCGCATGCTTTTAATCTGTCTGCTGATTTAATTGTATACTACGTTGAATATTTTGTAAATATATACACAAAACTATAGAAATTTATGTATAATTAAAGACTTTATGATCTTGTAAAAAGTTATATATACCTTGATGTCAATATTTTCTCATTTAAATTGAGAAATGCATATTTTATGTATATCTATTAATCGAGATTAACGAAATATACAGATTTTGAATATAAATAAGAAATTAAAATTATATTAACTTACATGTACATTACACTAACTAGCCTTAGAGTCTAATGCGACTTGTATCTTATTAAAATCTGTAGTCAAGTATCTCCGCGACTTTCGTATGGCTCGTTCATGATGTCGCTGGATGGCTTGGCGACTACAGTTCAGTTCTTCACTGACCGATACCAAGCTTTGGCATTCTCCGTAAACGCGACGCAATAGGTCACGCTGATCTGGAGATAGTCTGCCTAACGCCCACACGAGACAGGGCTCGCAGCCTTTGTTCTTCATCAGCGGTCATAATCATATCTGCTATATTCTCGCCAGATGCGAAGATATCCATGCCCACCGCTACGTCTCCATCGTCGGTAGTGCGGTCTGGGATGTGAATCTCACGATGATTGCGCAATCGCTCCCGCTTCCAGTACCGCATGTAACCGTATCTAACACCAGCTTTCACAAAGCCAGCAAATGGTACGGGCCCTCTAGGTCAAAAGCTATAGATGGACTCCATGAGGATGGCCCATAAATAACTCTCTACGTCCTCGCGGAACTCGCGGTTCCCCGAGCGATTCGTGTAGTGCAATATGAGTGGTCGATACCTGCGACAGAGCTCGATTTGTCGCCGCATCATGCGCGTAGCTCATCGACGGTCCACGGCTGATATCCCTACCGTCTGGATCCGCATATTTCGGCTTTTTGACAGATGGACACGAGACTCTTGTCCGACAAGGACGTTAAGACCTGATGACCACAAATGAGGTTTGTAATTTTCAGTTCCTCCGGAGGTAATGATTTTGTCATAACCCCTACAGGAGGTAACTCCTGTGTTTCTAATTTGTCTGATGTGTTTTGTATCAGATTGTAAGTTTGCAGTTTTTATACATGTTCTTTTGTACTAAAGGTTCTTCGTTTTTGGTATAACATAAATCCCCTTTCCTGCCATGGCATAGCGCTTAACTACACAATAGCGCGGAACGGGGATTTTGACAAATGGCAATTCCTTGGAATTCCTGTACATTTGATTGTATCTCTGACGTAATTTCTATCCATAGTATGTCATAACTATACGATCAACACGTAATTGCTGAAAATAGAATATTACTGAAAAATAGTTACTAAAGGCTAGTAGTAAGTAGTAGTAGTAATCAGTAGATAATACTAGCAGTGAATAATAGTAGTTAATAAAATAAATACTAGAGTTAGATACATAAATAACAATTTACATCCTATGATGTGGTGTTATTTTATAAGAGGAATATAGTACTATCATTGGGTATAGTACGCAATCAAAGATTGGCAAATATAAACAATCTTGGATTAGATAGCAATACATGCAAACTTGCACAAAGTCTTTGAGTCGCGGTTTTACATGTGTGTGGTACACATCAGCGCCGTTACCGCGCACGATGTCACCCCAGTATTTATACACATAGCGGTACCAGAAATGGAACATGCTATTGGTAAAGTGGTAATCTGCGTATTTCGCAGGGCCACGGCTATTGGCTTGAATGCGACCTCACGAGCCCCATGGACATGAGATCGTTTCAAGCGGGATGTAAAGTGTCGCTTTTAATTTGGCTTGCTTGTAAAAGCTCCACGTAATATGGTCTTTCAAGGGTAGCAAAGGCCAGACAGAGATAGCGTTAGCACCTGTTATATTTTTTCATATCTCGATGTAAGATATTCTGTGTTTCTTCAAATAGAGCGCCCGATACAGAGAAGAACAAATTAATGATATTCGTATCGATGCTTTTCACCATTATCAGTACTGCACGTACGCAGGCAAACCGCCCTGTCACGGCAAATACAGTGCGCAAATCGTCCTTCGCATAGTGAAGGCCCAAGGATTTCATATCCACCAAGGAGAATGGTTTCACCTCGAAGTATTCAGACACGAACGGACCGATGAGGTAGCGTTCGCCAATGATGCGACCATCGAGCTGTTTCCAAGCCATTGGCCATCAAAATGATGTTCAAACGACTCGTATCTTTATAAGTATCTAATAAATCACGCAAGTGAATGGGGAATCGGCACCGCCTCCACCAAGGAAGGATAGTCATCAATCACCACGGTTTGCGGAGTTTTTACACTGCTTTCAAAAAGCCCTACAAAGGCTTGATGCAAGCTATCTACAGGCTCGAACTTGTCCTGATCATCAGTCGGAACAAAACGTGCCTCAAGAGTCTATTCATCAGCCACATGGACTGATTCATTGGCCATGCGCCCTGCCAAACACAACGCCTTATGACGGCGTACAAGCTGCAAGCCACATAGGATTTACCACTACGATGAGGACCGCACACAACACACAAGCTCATATTGCCCTCAGCGACATGGGACTGGATACTCTCTATAATCTCAGCACGTCCCACAAAATTCATATACTCTCACCTCCAACTGTCTATGGAGATTATTATATCATAAATTTAAATCATTTTTAAACTTATTTTCATATTATTAACATGACTTTTGATTATGTTAAATTTTTACGTATTAAATATACTTATTTTATGGTTCATTTTACCCATACCATTGTGAAAAGTATCGATATTTACTACATTTATATAGGTATATAGGGTATTGGAAAGAGCATACGGGGTACGATATAATCTGTATTTTAAGTCAACAATGAGAAAAATGACGTGCCTTCTAGAAGGTAAGACACGTCATTTGCATTTTACTCATATTTAATTATTGTTGAGTTGTGCTTGCATTTTCATGAATAGAATACGCTTAACCGCTTCGTTAAGGCGTTCATTGGTGATCGTTCCATTTGCTACCGCCTGTGTTAACGCTCGATGGACTTCGTCGATGTGAACTGTATCCGCATCAACGAGGATGAGATCGCTGCCAGCCACAACGGAGGCTACTGCGTAATCCCCTATCTTTTGGTTCGCCTGTAAAGCACCCACATCGATACGGTCCGTCATGACGATACCGTCATAGCTGAGGTCCTTGCGAAGCCAGTCTTGGATAACTGGTTTTGATGCACTCGCCAAGTGCTCATTATCGATGGCTGGAATTTGAATATGGCTCATAACGAGCATATAGGTATTAGCTGTCGTCTGTGCAATGAGTCGTTTAAAGACGGCTACATCGTTATTGTTAAGGTAGTTTTTCGCCTCATCAGCAGTATTAAAAGATGCATCGCCAAGGCTCACCGCTGGGAAGTAATTATAACCAAACCACATGTGGTTAATTTGGTAACGCTCCGCCATAGCGAGGTCCATATGACCGGCCCAAGTCGGGTCAGATGTGTAGGACACATTTGGCACACCTAGGTTCGCATTGGGCCCCAATCACAAGGTTAAAGCCCATATCGCGCATTTCGATGGCAGATCGGGTCGCAGTTAATGATACGCTCCATCGGCAATTGACCTAACCGATTAGGTTCTGCAGCGCAAGAAACTATCGTTAGTGTGCAACACTTTATCGCGATTCACCGCGATGTACGGCGTCACCATGCTGGCAGTCATCGCCGTTTGCATAATATCGTTGTTGAAAGCTTTCACTTGAGTTTTATTATGTATATTTTCATTGGTTAGCATAACGCCGCTCACGCGATATTTGCGTGATTACATCCTTTTGGGATTGCCCCAATGTGTTGCCATGGAGGCTGATCATCATCAGCTGTCCCTACCTGTGTCCTCTCGTGACATGGCGCCTGCCAGTGTTCACCTTTTTCAGGGACGGGCTTGTTCGATTCCATGACGGCGCGGTACGATACGGTTCGTACCGCCTCTGCTCTGCCTGACTCTCATGTTGGCATCCAGTTGTACCAACGACAGCACACTATCAAGGCTATGCCACACAGGGCACGCCGTAAAAACTGGTTCATCTCTCCTAGAAACTCCTTACTGCTTATGCACATGATAACTATGGGCCTCTATGTTATTCTCTCCACACACTCCATAGTTCTCCCTTTTGATCCGAAATATTATGATTCTATATTATACACTATATAATTCATCTTTTCCTCATGATAAAAGCAAGTTCTTATACTGAATTCTCATAATAGGGTTATACAGTGAGAATAGTTGAATCCTATATAATAAAAATCCTACGAATCGTTTGTAGGTGATGCTTACACAGCCGAAGCTATTAAAGTATCAAGTCACCATGACTCGTAGGATTCTATTTTTATATTGTTATACCCTAAAGAGTTAGTGCAATCTTGACTCCTTTGATTACTAAAACATTTGTAAGGTCAATAATCAATCATTCAGTAATTGCTAATGAGTTATTTAAAATTAGCCTTTCAAATTTAGGGGATGTTGGACAAGTTTCAGGTGTTACGTCTTTTACGAGTACCAAGAACTGCGTCATGGTCTGTGTAATGTATGCAAGAGTTCATGTGCCTTAGTGCCCAATGGTTCACCCAAGAAATCTTTTGTACAACGCTTGATTTCTTCGTTTTCGTAGGAGCAACCCATTTGTAGTTCTGCATCAGCTTCGTAAAGACCACTGATACGTGCTTCTTTAGTTTTTAACTGCTTGAGGCAATTTTAGTGCGCGGTTGACCGCCGCCACCGATACAGCCACCAGGACAAGCCATAACTTCGATGAAGTCATAGTGTTTGCCATTTTCTTCTCAAAGCATTCAAGAAGTCACGAGCGTTTTTACCACCATGCACTACAGCAACGGACAATGTTACATCATCACCCAATTGTACAGTCGCTTCTTTTACGCCTTCCATACCACGAACTTCCTCAAGGTGAGTCAATGCGCGTGGAGGTGGCTCTTGCTCAGTCACGAGTTTGTAAGCTGTACGCATAGCTGCTTCCATAACACCACCAGTGTTACCGAAGATGATGGATGCACCAGTTTCCATACCGATCAAGTCATCGAATTGGGAATCTTCAATAGCATTGAAGTCGAGGTTTTCCTCTTGGATCCAACGGATAAACTCACGAGTTGTGATGGAAATATCTGTATCCATGCCAATGGAATCATCGTTGTGGTAACGAGCCGCTGCATTTTCTTCTTCCCGTTTTGTTTCTGCTTTTTTAGCCGTACAAGGGTTTACAGATATGGCCACGATGTTATGAGGATCGATACCTTTTTTCTCAGCAAAATATGTTTTAATCATAGCCGCTTCCATAGCGATACAAGAACGTGTGGAAGACAAGTTAGGAATCAATTCAGGGAAGTAGATTTCCGCAAAGCGTACCCACGCTGGGCAGCAGCTTGTGAACTGAGGAATTTGACCAGCATTTTTAAGACGTTCTACAAGCTCAGATGCTTCTTCCATAATTGTTAAGTCCGCACCAAAAGTTAGTGTCTACTACATAGTCTGCACCAAGTGCACGCAATGCGCCAACCATTTTACCTTCAAGGAATGTACCTGGTTCATAGCCGAAGCCTTCACCGATAGCTACACGAACAGCTGGAGCTGTTTGGATAACAACGATTTTTTCAGGATCTGCAAGAGCTGCTTTCACCTTATCAAGCTCGGATTTAGCATGCATGGAGTCGAATGGACATGCAGCCGCACATTGACCACAGTGGATACATACAGGCACGTCACCATTTGCATCAAGATCGTAGTAGTCGAGTACGCTCATTACGTCCGCACAAGCGCGACGGCATAACGTACAGTTTTTTACACTTAGAAATGTCGTGATAAATGGATGGATTGTTGAGTGCAATCGGTACACGTTTATCGATTAATTGATATTGAGACATGAGGACCTCCTCAACAAACTATAAACTACTAAACTTTTTCGGACGAAATATGCCAAACTACAGAGCACTTCTGCCCCTAAGCGTACTTCTTCATCGTATCTATAGTATACGCTATAGTGAAAGTTTATACTATGTAGAATTGTTACACTTTTTC
>BNJU01001913.1_pt1 | contig 39653 bp, 57 predicted proteins | sample 8539281 | NCBI WGS metagenome assembly BNJU01 (sample SAMD00202456, study PRJDB9452) | human saliva metagenome | isolation source: human saliva | place: Japan
CAATTATACCATTTTCTAGGCTTTTTGCCTAATACAAACAGAAAAGCGACCCTTTAGAGCCGCTTATTATAAAAACTTCTAATTATTCGAATTTTGACTCTTCACATATTGTCTCATCAACAACTTGGCCATCCATTTAGGCCAGAAGAGTTGGTACATGTATAGATCTTCTTTACTACGCGTATTGTCTGCAATCGTTTTTGATGTTTCAGACTCTCCATGGATACGGTGGCACATGAGCTTATCAGATACATAAGCAAAACGACCTTTATGCTCGCTGATCTTATACCATGCGTACCAATCCAAACTCACTCTCATTCCTTCATCAAAATAGAAATTCTTCAAATTTTCACGATTATAGGTAACAGCTGGACAACAAATCGGATTCCCAAAAGCCATCACACGGTTTCGCCAAAAATGACTAGCAGGAAAAAGATTCATGGTTTTTAACATCAAGGTTTTGATCTTCAGATTTGTATTCGCAGGAATTTTATGACCATCTTTTTCTTCAAAATAATCAGAATACCCAATCAACACATCTTGATTTTTTCCCATCTTAGCCAAAACTTTTTCAGCATAATCCGGCTCATAGTAATCATCCTGATGGGCAATGGTAGCATACTTCGTCTCTACAAAAGACATGGCATTGTTCCAATCCTTACCAATCCCACCACCTTGCTTGGTGTAAAACGGAATAGCATAACGCTGACAAAGTTCCTTGATCGAATCCAGTGGTGTTGAACTGTAACAGATAATCTGTGATTGGAGAGTTTGATTCTTCAAAGATTGAATACAAGCTTCTAAGTATTCGCTCTCTCCATAAGCACAAATCACCCAAGTGTGATTATTGTTCATCATTTCCCTCTTTCGTTTCTATATGACTTTTTAGAATAGACAACTCTTGAACTAAATGCTTCATCTGCTCTTTTTTGTTTTTGACAAAGTCATAGTTTGTAAAAAAAGCAATAACCAACAAGAAAAAAATATAGCAAGCGACAGCAAAAAATTCGATGTCAATTCAAACCCAAGTAAACCAGCAAAATAGCCAGGAATAACATCAAAAATAGAGATGAAAATCATGACCAGACTGATGACAATCCACATGAATGCCTGTTCAAATAATATATTATTCTTATTGATATTTCTAATGACTAGATAAAGGAAAAAGATAGAAGCTATCAACATCACAATAGATAAAACTGACATTATTCACTCTCCTTCATAAAGGCCGCGATAAGAATTGATGAACACACTTCTATCATGTAACGAATAGACTTGATAGGGGTGATGGAGGATACTCCACCTGTACGTTCAAACATATTAGCAGGCTTTTCCAAAACTTTATATTTACGTTTTAAAATGTGAACAATTGTCTCAGGCTCTGGGTACTTGATCGGATATCGTTTGGCAAATTGTTTAATAACAGCTTTATCAGCTAAACGGTAGCCTGATGTTGTATCTAAAACTCTTTGACCTGTTGTCCATTTGATAAGATTAGAAATCACACCGATTCCAAAGCGTCTCATAAAAGTCGTTTGAAATTCTGATTTAACGTCACCAACAAAACGAGATCCGATAACTAGGTCTGCCTCGTTTTTTTGAATTGGTTCTAGCAAGTCTGATAAGGATTCAATATCATGCTGACCATCGCCATCAAATTGAACTGCTACATCATAGTCATGCTCTAATGCATATTTGTATCCTGTTTGAACCGCACCACCAATACCAAGATTCATCACAAGATGAACAGCATTAAAATGATTCTCTTCTAGAATTTGTTTTGTCTTATCTGTTGAACCATCATTGATAACAACATAGTCCAAATCAAAATCAACTTTCTTGCGGTAATTCAAGATACTTGTTACCGTGTCGAAAATGCTTTCCTCCTCATTGTAGGCAGGAATTATCATTAAAACTCTCAACTACTTTTCCTTTCCTTTACAGTAAAATCTCGAAAACAGTGAAACTAATCTCAAACGTTCTAAAGTTCTAAAAGCCATTACAGAAATAACTGTTTGAATTCTTTCTCCTGTTATCTCAGATGAAAATGGTGTTAAATTTGAATCAATACCTTCTTTAGAAACCCATTCTTTAATTCTTCTATATTGATCCATAAATGACGAACTTGAAGCAGCTCTTCCAGAGAAGAGTAAATACCAAATGTAATATCGTTTAATAAAATAGCGAATATATTTTTGAATCACCAGCAACTTGAAGCAAGTGACTCAAGAAATACACAATATCTATATTCGGATTAAACCCTCTTTGAGATGTGTTTGATATACTCTTCTCATTAAAAAAACCAATTATAGCCATTATAATCAATTATTTTTAATTTTTTTCTGTTAGATTGTAGCAGTCAAAGGTAAAGATAACATCTTCACCTATTGGATAATCAAAGAACTGGATATTATTATCTGTTAAAAACGAAGTTCGATAAATACGTGCCCAAGGTGCAACGACTATATACTTAGACCATTCAGATTGTGTTAAATCTTGCTTAAAAAGTGTCTTCATTTCCTGATTAACACGCTTTATAACCACCAAGAACAATATCAAGTTGTTCTTGATCTATTTCATTATAAAAAAACGCTCTAAATAATCTGAATCAACAAAATCGTCATTATCGATAAATACAATGTACTTTCCATTAGCAAGTTGTATACCCTTATTTCTGGTTTTAGCAACTCCTCGTTTTTCTTTATCAATTACACGGATAAAATCATTATCAGCTGCATACTTTTTAATAACTTCTAAACTATTATCTGTAGAGCCATCATTTAAAAAGAATAATCTCAAAAATCTGTAAATGATTGATTTAGAAGAGAATCCATACATTGTTTAATTCCCTCTTGTGCGTTATATACAGGAATTATTATAGAAATTGCTGGATTTGTCATTAATATTTCCTCACTTTGTCTATATGGGCCTTTTTAAAATTAACACACGAAAACGTACTAATTAATTTTTTTCAGCAAATGAACTTGGTTTTATATTATGCTATTATAGGCAACAAATATTATTGAGATTTTAACTTCAAACTTTTATAACTTACATAAAGATAAATTAAAAAAACTAGATATTAAGAAAAACAGTCATTGAAATTAAAAATGAAACGGCAGCTCTAAAAATACCATTATTCATTACAAAAAGGCATTGTAAACCAATTTTGCAATAAAAAAATGTAACTATATAGGCAGTAACTAAATAAGATTGTTTCCTAAAGATTGTCAATACAACATCAATAACCAATGCAAGAACATTTAAAATGCCTGCTGTAAGTAATATAGTAAATGGAACTTTATATTGTACTAAAGAAGTACCATACACAAATCCAAGTACTTCTGTACCTACCAAATAACCGATACCAATAATTATTAAACCTAAAATAAACATTACAGAAAAAGAATATGAACCTGTTTGTAAAATAATTTATATCTCTTCTCGTACCAATAAATTGATAGCTGAGTTGTTAAAGGACGTAAAATGAAAAAAATAATAGAGATAAAACAAATACCGGCATAAATAAAACATTAAAAATCTCTTTGAATACCATTTGAAAAAAATAGCCCCTAGTGCTAATAATGTATCAATATCTATTTTAGCTTCATTATAAACATAAGTAATTAGAAACCCATTTAAAAAAATAATGGGAAAGCATCTTTTTAAAATTGAAATGATATTAGAACTATCATTTTTTTCAACGATGGTAAAAAAATCAATATCAAAAATATTTCTTCGAAATTCTATAGTCTAAAAATTATTGTAAGAAAAAAATATTTGCTAAACAAACTATCACACTTGAAATCATTAATGAATTTGAGAGAAATAAACACAAACCAAAAATGATGATGCAGACCCAACTTCTATAAAATAAAAATTTTTTTCCGGCTAAATCTGATCTATTATGTTGTTGAAAAAAACCCTGAAATACATCTGAATAAGCATCAAACGCACGATAAAGTACTAACAATAACACAATTAAACTTTTATACAAATCATATCCTTGTATAATAATATAGAAAAAGAAGTTAGTATCATTAACAATAGCGTCACAATACGAGTGTTATGGTATGAATTAAAAGTATATTTTTTTCTTGTACATCTGTCGACTGCATATTTCGTATTTGAAAATATCCTAACACATAGAACTGTTGTCCTAATGCAAAGGCTATACTGAAAATATCTGAATTTTTTTGGATCAAGTAACCTTGAAGCTAATAACAAAAAGAACAACTGACACTAAAGATGATGAGATCGTTCCTAACATATTCCAAATATAATTCTGTTTTTGAAGAAATTTTTTTGAAAAATCTCTATCATTCATTATGTTTACCTTCTTTAATAAATTCATTATACTTTTGAAAAAAATATTTCTCCTACAAAAAGACTTTTCCCTTAATTATACTATAGTTTTTTTATAAAATGTGTAAAAGACAAGCAAATATAACACAAAAAAAGACCTGAAAGGCCTTTCTTATATTATCAAAAAATTTATTTCACTTCTTGTTTGTAAAACTCTTTCAAGGCATCTTGCCACGTTGGAATGACGAACCCTGTTGCCTTAGCTTTTAGCTAAGCTCATCGTTGAGTTAAGAGGACGTTTTGCCTTAGCTGGGAATTGGCTAGAATCCACTGGTTTCACTTCAACATCCGTATCTTTGAGGATTTCAACTGCAAAGTCATACCAAGTTGTATCTTCTTCTGCATCATTTGATAGGTGGTAATAACCATAATCTTTACGATTTTCAGCCAAATAAGTCATAAACTCTGCCAGATGTACGGGTCCAGGTTGGACGACCATGTTGGTCGTTGACGACTGTAAGTGTCTTTGTGAGTCTTTGCAAGGTTTTTGCATGGTGAAGACAAAGTTCTTACCGTAGTTTCCCGAAAGACCCAAGCTGTACGGATGATATAGAAGTTAGACACATGCTTTCTCAACCAATTCTTCCCCCATACGTTTGGTACGACCGTACTCTGTTTGAGGATCTGGTTGATCGTCTACTTCCCATTCTTGTCCCACTGGTTTTTTTACCCATCAAAAAAACGTAGTCCGTTGAGATATAAACTAAGGTTGCACCGTGCTTTTCAGACGCTTTTGCTACATTTTCGGTACCAGTCACGTTGATGGCATAGTCCAACTCTTTTCCTTCATCTTCAGCAGCATCAACAGCTGTGTAGGCGGCACAGTGATATACCAAGGTTGGTTTTCACTTCTGCGAAATACCTCATCTACTTTTTCTGCATTTGTGATATCCATTTCAGCCACATCAACAGCTACATATTCTTCATTTCGTTCGTCTAACAAATGGCGAAGCTCTGTTCCAAGTTGACCATTCGCTCCTGTAATTAAAATCATATTAAATTCCTTTCAAATGCTTTTTTTCCCTATCATTATAGCAAAAAAAGCAGAAGTTTTTCTGCTTTTTACTCACTTTTTCTCTTTGATAACATAGATTGGACGTTTCTTGGTTTCCATGAAGATCTTACCAATATATTTCCCTAAAATCCCAATGGTCAATAATTGGAACCCTCCCAGGAAAAGAATCACTGTCATAAGGGATGGCCAACCTGAAGTAGGATCCCCAAAGACTAAGGTGCGGATTACAATCAGAATCACCATGATAAAGGCCAAAATCCAAGATAATAGTCCACCAATAAAGGCAATATTTAGTGGGGCATCCGAGAAATTGACAATGCCCTTCAATCGAATACTTAAAGAGGGACCAAAAATTCCAGGACGTCTCTCCTGCCACTCGCTCTACATTTTTATATTCGAGGTATTCTGTCTCAAATCCTACCCATGCAAAAATCCCTTTTGAAAAACGATTGTACTCCGATAACTCCATAATAGCATTGACCATGGGACGACGCATCAAACGAAAATCACGCGCTCCATCAACCATTTCCACTTGGCTAATATGATTGATCAATTTATAAAACGTCCGCGCAAAGAAAGAGCGAATCGGAGGTTCCCCATCCCGGGTTACGCGTCTGGGTTCCAACACAGTCTAGATCTGGCTGTTCCTCCAACCTCTGCTTCATTTCAATCAATAATTCCGGAGGATCCTGCAGATCCACATCCATGACGGTCACATAATCTCCTGAAGCACTGCTGAAGTCCTGCATAGAGAGCAGCTTCTTTCCCAAAAGTTTCGTGAAAAAGAAAGATAATGAGCACATGATTCAAGAAATTGAGTTCTCGTAAAACATCTAAGGTTTTCATCAGAAGACCCATCATTTAATAAAAAAATATATTCAAATTCTTCTCCCATGGAGGTCCGAACTCGTTCCATTTCTTCGTAAAATAATGGAATCGATTCTTCTTCGTTAAAACATGGGACTACAACTGATATGGTCATTCAACTCTCCTTGATTTCTTCACTTTCTATTGTAACAAAAAAAACTCTCATAAACCCTAGTATTTTTTTCACCCCGCCCCTCCCCTTTTCATGGTATAATAGAGTGAATCGATTACGGAAGGACACCTTATGTTAAAGCTGGGAATTATTGGTACGAGTTGGATTTCACATGAATTTATTACAGCTGCTCATCAGACGGGCCACTATCACTTGCAGGCTGTGTATTCGAGAAAGATGAAGACGGCTCAAGAGTTTTGGTGAGCCTTATGGGAGCGATCTCTTGCTACACGGATGTCATCGACTTCTTAGACAGTGAGCTGGATGTGATTTACATTGCTAGCCCCAATTCTCTTCATTTTGCTCAGGCCAAAGCTTGCTATTCTGGCCAAGAAGCATGTCATCATTGAAAAAAACCGGCTGTGACCAAACCCCTTCTGAATGGAAGGAACTGGTCAAGCTCGCTAAGGAGCACCAGGTCTATCTCTTTGAAGCTGCCAGAAATTACCAAGAAGCAGCCTTTCAAGTAGTTAAAACTTCCTCTCTAACCAGGAAATACTGGGCGCTAACTTCACCTTTGCCAAATATTCTTCCAAATTGCCGGCCCTTCTTGCAGGTGAGATGCCCAATATTTTCTCAGATGTCTATGCAGGTGGAGCCTTGATGGATCTGGGAGTCTACTGCCTCTACCTGGCCATTGGCTTCTTTGGAGAACCGATCTCCAGCCACTATACTACTCAGCAATTACCCAATTCGGTTGATCTCTATGGCCAAGGTGTCTTGATTTATCCAGATTTTCAGGTTGCCATTCAGGCAGGGAAAAATATCACCAGCCATTTACCTGCTGAAATCTACACCAAGACTGGAACGCTAACTCTCAATGCTGTAGCAGCCATCAACCAGGCCCGCTTCATCAGCCATTCTGGGGAAATCATCGACCTTCCGATCCAGCCCTGCCCACACCAAATGCAAGAAGAGGCAGAAGCCTTTGCCCTTGCCATCGCTCATCAAAAGCCGTCTGCTTATCTTGAGTGGTTACAAACAGCTGAGCAGGTCCATGAAACCCTCTACCAGATGCGTCAAAGCGCTGGAATACAATTTAAGGATGAAAAAGAATGAAAGAACAATTTCCACAAAGCTGGAAAGACCAGTTAGAAACACTCGGATTTGATACATTCACTGAAATTCAGGAACAGATCTTCTCCCCTATCTATGAAGGAGAAAATGTCCTCGGGATCAGTCCTACCGGTACTGGTAAGACACTCGCCTACCTCTTTCCGAGCTTGCTCAAACTCAAACCGAAGAAGGCCCAACAACTCTTGATTTTGGCTCCTAACACAGAGTTAGCAGGACAAATTTTTGATGTCACCAAACAATGGGCAGAGCCTCTCGGTCTCCAGACACAACTCTTCCTTTCAGGATCCAGTCAAAAACGGCAAATCGAACGCCTCAAAAAAGGACCCGAAATCCTGGTTGGGACGCCTGGTCGGATCTTTGAACTGATCAAGCTGAAAAAGATCAAAATGATGAATGTAGAAACCATCATTTTAGATGAATTCGACCAATTACTGAGCGATTCTCAGTACCACTTCGTCGACAAGATCAGCCACTATGCTCCCCGTGACCACCAATATATCTACATGAGCGCCACAGCCAAGGTCGATCCAGACCAGCTAGAAGAAAATACTCTTCGCATTACGGTTGATGGAGTTTCTTTGGACAATATCCAACATTTTTATATGCAAGTGGATAAGCGGGACAAGGTCGAATTGCTCCGCAAACTCGCCTACGTCGAAGATTTTCGTGGTCTGGCTTTTTTTCAACAGCCTATCTGATCTGGGTAGTGCTGAAGAAAAAAACTACAATACCGAGGGTGTTGAGGCCGTATCGCTCGCCAGTGATGTCAATGTCAAATACCGCAAGGTCATTCTGGAACGCTTCAAAGACCATCAGCTAACCCTCTTGCTGGCCACCGATTTGGTCGCTCGTGGAATCGATATTGAACATCTTGAGTGTGTGATTAACTACGATATTCCCCGTGATGTGGAGACCTATACCCACCGTGCTGGTCGAACAGGACGAATGGGGCGTGATGGCTATGTGATCACCTTTATCACCCACCCAGAAGAACTCAAATCCTTAAAAAAATACGCTTCTGTACGTGAACTGGTTTTAAAAAATTCAGAACTCTTTTTAAATGAATAAGAAAATCCTCTGCTAGTGAATGAACTGCAGAGGATTTTTACGTTAATTTCATTGTAATAGATGCGATGACTTTCAAGTTGATAATCCAACAACTCATCCACCGTTACAAAGGTATAGCCTTGTGATTTGAGGTAGTCAAGGACGGTCGGTAGAGCGTCAATCGTGGTTTGATGGATATCATGCATGAGGATAATCGAACCCGGTTTGACTTCTTTTTTCACTTCATTGAGAATAGCCGTCGTATTATGTGTCTTCCAATCTAGGCTATCCACATCCCACATGATGAAGGATTGGTCTACACCGTATTGGATGGCGTTATTGATGGCTCCATATGGAGGACGGGTAATCTTGGTTTGCACACCTGTCGCTTTTTGAATAGCTTCTTGGGTATCCAAGATCTCTTTTTTAGCATTATCCAAGCTCAATTTTGGTAATTGAGGGTGATCCCAGGTATGGTTCCCAATTTGATGACCTTCTTTGCGGACTTGCTTGGCAATATCAGGATTCGCACTGACATTTTTTCCGACCATAAAGAAGGTAGCTTTGGCATTGTATTTCTTTTAAGATGGCCAGCGCCTGAGGGAGTCGTCGTTGGATCTGGTCCATCATCAAAAGGTCAGAGCAATCATCTTACGGTGGCGTTCTTCAATATAGGATTGGTAAGAAGCTAGATCGTCAGGAAGCAAGCGCTCTGTATCAATCACATCATAGAATTTAGACAAAGGGAACAGTGAAGGTATCATCTCCCTTAACCTTGGTTGGAAATGGAATGGTGAAAATTTCCCTTTTTCATATTGGAATTCCCATTGGCTCAAATCCAACTCTGAGAAAGTGGGCAACCATTTGATCAATGCTTTCCTCATCCAACTGACGAAAGTCTAGATTCCCTCGTAATTCCTCCAAAAAGATCTGTTTGGCTCCATCTGGATCCGCAAAAACCTGACTCAGGGTCAGAGGGATTGTTCTCATCATCCAAGTAGAAAGAGGGCAAATTTCACGGTCTCATCTTTGATGAATTTTCCCTTTTTTTGTACTGGTATTCAGCCCGTTTGATTTGGATAGGGTGATAGCCAACAAAAAGGCGCTTCTGCTTCTTCACTATGGTAGAAGGTCAAATGCTTTAGGCTCTTTGGTTTTTCTCATCGGATCCTAGACGCTGAAGATCTTCTTGAATCTTCTCTTTAATAATCTCAACAGCTTGTCCATCCTTAGTAGGATAATAAGTGGTCACATAAGATGTCCCAATAATCCCTTCCTGAACTTGAACATCTTTTCCCTTTTTTTCAGAGCTTTTTCTCTAGTTGGGTGACCTTGGCAAACTGATCCTGATAGGCTTTTTTTGTTCACGAACCCTTTGAATCTTTTGATAGCCGATATACAAAAGACTCAGTAAAAAGGAGATTTGTAATGATTAATAAAATAGTTTTCGTGTGTTTGAATCTCATAACTTTATTATAGCAAATTTCTATCGAAAAAACATTCCTTTTTTGTAAATGGTTTCATAAAAAAGAGGGCGACTGTCGTCACCGGCAGTGGCCCCTATTTTTAATTACTCTTATTTTTTTCGCGAATGACTTCTACTTTATATCCATCCGGATCTACAACGAAATAGTAATTCGGTTGCGTTCCTGGAAGACCTTTTGGTTCCGTCACTTCATAGCCTTTAGCCTTGTGTTCAGCATTCAAACCTTCTAGATCAGGAGTACTCAAGGCAACGTGAGCATAGCCATCTCCGATCACATATGGACCATGATCATAATTATAAGTCAATTCCAACTCATAGTCATCTCCAGGCAAGGCCAAATAAACAATCGTGAACTTGTAGTCTGGGAAAATCTTTCCGACGTTTTTTTCTTCAAAAACCAAAAAGCATCTTGGTAAAAAGCGATTGATTTTTTTCTAAGTTTTTCCACACGAAGGCAAGTGTGCAACATTTTTTGAACTCATAGGTTTTCCTCTTTTCTATTTTTTAAAGATTATGAACGATTTTTTTACGACTTTCCGTCTTGATGGATAATTTCACTTCAAAGATGGTACCCTTTTGGTTTATTATCTTTGACTTGAATGGTTCCCTTTAAAAAGCTTCTACAATTTGTTTAGCGAGAGATAGCCCCAAACCAAATCCACCTTTTTGACGGGTTCTGGCTTTTATCGACCCGGTAAAAACGATCAAAGATCCGTTTCTTGTCCTCGTCTCGAACACCTGGGTCCATTATCCAGTGCTCTCAAAAGAAGATTTTTTTGTCCTTCAACTGGACTTCAAACTGAATCTCACCATCTTCGTCGGTGTACTTCAAGGCATTGTCATAGAGAATGGTCATCAACTGCTTGAGGAGCGTTTTATCAGAACAAATGACTTTGTCCACCTGATTGTCCCCCTGGAAGAATTTGCCATTTTCTTCCGCAATGATCTCAAAATTCGAGAAGGTCTGATCAAAAAAGCTTGGCTCAATTTCTTCTATCTCTGGCTTCAAGCCATCATCCCTTCAGGGCAATATTAAGAAGGTTGGTGGTCAAAAGCTTCATATTTCGAACTTCATCCAAGCTGGATGCAATACTCTCACTTGACTCCATGATGGTTGCCTCAGGCTTTCTAAAAAGCGTTTCGAGGCGATTTTGGAGGACTGCTAAAGGCGTCCGCAATTCATGGGAGGCATTTTCTACGAAAGCCTTTTGCTTTTGCATACTCTCAAGAAGGGGTTTAACGCTGAGACGTGCTAGGAAAGAGACTAGCGAAACAAAGGAAATTCCCCAGAAGCAGATCATGACAAGGGCGATTTGACTTTCGTGCTCTTCACTCGTCTGCTCCAACTGACTAATATTGGTCATGATAACCGCATACTTGACGTCACTTCCCCTCATCATCAGATCAATCCCAAATCTGTCATATAAGCACGGTAACTTTCTTTTTTTCCCGTAGCTATTTGTAATTTGGAGCTGGGAAACTTTGTTGAGCAACTTCCGACCAAAAGTGACAGATTTTGAAAGTTTAAAAATCCGTTGCCTGTCGTCAGATTTTTCATAATTTTTCTGTTGAGCAGTACAACAGTGGTATTGGATGTGACATCTCCTTTGGGTTCTGATTTATCATGATCTGGGATCATCACCTCAGGATCTTCATCATTATCCTTATCTTTCGATTGTCGCTGGTCCCGATAAGCAATAGCTGCTAGCGAATAAGGATCCTGACTGAAGTCTTGAGGTTCTCATCGACAGTTGTATAGAGACTCGAGCGCATGACCTGAATGATAATCAAGGTCATGGCTGAGAAATATCAAGGTAAAGAGCCCAAAATATCGGATGAAGTAGGAAAAATCATCTTCTCCGACGGTTTTTCTTAATTCTGGTTAGCATCTTTTAAGATATACCCCACACTGCGCAATGTTTGCAAGCTCTCAACGAAATCAGTACCTTTTTAATTTCTTACGGATTTTTTTGAAACATAGACCTCAACAACAGAGATAGTCGTAGTCACTGTCAAAGCCCCAGAGGCGATCGAAAATCTGTGTTTTTTTGGAAGGATGACATTTTGGTTTTTGAAGGAAATAGACCAAGAGATCAAATTCCTTCCCAAGAAGTTCCACTTCCTTACCGTCCACGTAAGTCGAATTGGTAGATAAGTTGACCTTCAAATTGCCATAATTGAGGGTGTTTTCATTGACCTTTTCCTGAGCGCTTCAAGAGAGCTTGAATCCGCATCTTAAGCTCTTCTAGGTAGAAAGGCTTTGGTGAGGTAATCGTCTGCCCCCTAGCTCAAAGCCGTGTCCCTTTGTCATCCAGACTTTCTTTAGCTGTCATGATCAAAACAGGGGTTGTCACGCCTTTTTTTCACGCAATTCTTTCAAGACATGGAAAGCCGTCTTTTTCAGGAAGCATGAGGTCCAGCAAAATCAAATCATAGATCCCGCTTTCTGCTTCGTAAAGACCTTCTTCTCCGTCAAAGACCTGCATGACGTCCGCAAAATCATCTAAAAAATCAAATACTGAATTTGATAAACCAAGGTCATCTTCGACCAATAGAATTTTAATCATCGTCGTATCCTCTTCTCTTTCGTGAGTGAGTCTTTCTAATCTATTCTTAACCATTATAACACGACTTGCCTTCATTTCCTATAGTTTAGAACCTGGTTTTATGATCAAATTCAGCCTGCCTGAGGAAGGCTAATTCTATGAGTTTGTCGTGTTTTCTTTGTTACTTTGACTATCACTCGTCTTGTTTTTATTTTTTGAATTCTTCTTATTGGACTTTTTAGAGGAACCCTGGTTCCCTTCTTGTCCGCCAGATTGGTTCATGCCATTATCTGGACCATTCCCTTGTGGGCCACCATTGCCTTCTTGTGGCATCTGACCAGGTCCGCCACCTTGCGGACCACCTTGTCCTTGGCCACCGCCTTGAGGACCGCCATTCTGTGGGCCACCATTTTGCTGGTTTCCTTGTGAAGCATGGCCATTTTGACTATTTTGTTGCTGATTGGATCCTTGGTTCTGACCCGTTTGGACCGGTTGAGAAAATTGTTGGTTATTGGAAGATTGAGAGGCGATGACTCCGACACCAAAGCCACTTCCAGCACCAACCAACAATCCACCAACTGCTGCCATGCCAATCCACCACTTAGGACTTCGTTTTAGGACAACCATTTTTTCTTTGGATTCTTGCGTTTCGACTACTTGTTTTGTTTCTTTTTGATTCATCTTTTTACCTTTTATCTTTTTGTACAAGTACTTGTCTTTTAAAAATTTAAAGGGAGCTCGATCCTTTAGTAAAGCGATTATACTTCAGGAGTCTTAAGCCTGCCTAAATTTTTACTTAAAAAATCCTAAAACAAGCGTGGGCTATTGACAGGTTGAGCCCCTTATTGTAGAATAGTTACCATAAAATAAATACGAGGTTAACTGTTATGAAGAAAATCTTTCCCTTAGTTCTCATCTCCATTGGAGTGGCCATGATCTCCGTCCTATCTCAATTCACCATTCCATTTGGACCAATTCCTTTGACCCTACAGACACTCATGATCGGGATCATCGGGACCATCTATAAACCCAGCCATGCCTTTGTCACAGTCTGCCTCTACCTGCTTTTAGGCTTCTTAGGTTTTCCAGTATTTGCCGGTGGTGCTGGTGGCGCTTCGCATTTCCTTGGTCCCTACTGCTGGTTTCCTCCTCTTCTTCCCATTCCGAGCATGGATCACATCTCTATTTACCAATGCTAAATCCAGCATTTTCACTATCTTTTTTGCCAATCTCCTCAGTAGTGCTCTCCTCTTTGTATCCGGAGCTATCGGCTTTATGCTGATCACGCATACTGATCTCCAAAAAGCATTTGCTTTGGTCGTTGCTCCCTTTATCCTTGCCGACCTCATCAAACTGATCATCATCACGATCACCAGCAAAGGCGATTTTTTTGCCAGCCTCAAACACCACTGGTATTTCAAATAAGATACAAAGGGTCTTAGCGGATATATTAAAAATATCAACATCTGAACACAGATGTTGATTTTTTTGTTATAGGGATACATGTATAAATCTCTTTCAATTGAACTCCTTTTTAAAGAGAACACTGTTTTTAATGATGAAAAACATAGATCCTCCTTCCTTTATTTTTCCTTATAAAGAACTCTCAAGATCAGTAACTGTGTTAGCAAAATCCAGATGATCAGAATAGTGAAGTCAAAAAATGAGACGGGACCATGACTATAGACACAAGCTCGTAGGAGGTTGACAGAAGGGACAAATGGAAGAACATGGTAGAGATGGTTTATCCAATCTGGAAGACGACTTGCAGGGTACATGATTGGTGAAAACATCAAACCAATCATGAGAATCAACTGAGACATCAGCGTGACAATATTGGGAGAAAAAGTATACGCAATGGCAAATCCAAGACTGATCATCGTAAGACAGATCAGAAATAGGATGAAAACAGCCAGAACAGATACATTTAGGCGGACAGAAAAACGAAAATAGCCCAGTATAACAGAAATGAACACTCCAGGCAAAATAGCAATCATCCACATCCAAAGATCTGCTAAGGAAATCAGAATTCGTGGTATTGGAAGGGCTCGTACATAGTCTACATGTCCTTCTGACTTCGCATTTGCTATAACAGGGGATGAGATAGTACAGCCAATAGAAATAATTCCTATCAGAACTGAACCAGAAGAGAGATAGTAGGCAGCTGTCGTATCAATCTCACCGATCACTAGTGGATAACCAAAAAGAAGTGAAATGGATAACAGAACCTGAGCTAGCGTAAAGAGTAGAAATAGATCTTTTTGACGAAGATAGTTCCAACGAAGTAAGTAAAAAAATTGAGTCATATCAGTTTGTCAACTCCTCTCTATAAAGATCTGAAATGGATACGTTTTTCTGAGCAAGTGACAGATTAAAAATATTCTTTCTATCCAATTCCTGTGTTAGTTTTGGTAGCAGTCTTGTTAACTCCTTCTCTTCTACTTCAATCTGGCAAATCGAACCATTGATAATGGTATAATCTTGGAATAGAGCTAAGCTATCTTCATTCCTAAACTCAAAAGATATTTGGTACTGTTTTTGATAGGTTATTTGCTGAACTGGTCCTGATTTGATTAACTTCCCATGGTTAAATAAGGCATAGTTGTCTGCATATTTTTCAACTTCCAACAAGTTATGTGTCACAATAATAATGGTATGCCCTTTATGCGCTAGCTTCTGTAATAATTGCCACTGTTTTTCACGACGTATTGGATCAACATCGTTCGTGGGCTCATCAAGAAGAATGATGGTCGGAGATCCGATCAAAGCCATTGCAAAAGAAGTTAGACGCTTTAAACCACCTGAAAGATCCTTTCCTTGTTTTGCCCGGTACTCCTTAATTTCCAACTCGGTTAAGAGCTGATCCATTTCTTTTTGTAAATCTAAGGTGTTTAATCCTCTCATTCTTCCAAGCATTTCTATGTTTTGTTCCACCGTCAATTTCTCAAGTGGTGCATACTGTTGCGACATATAGCTCATCATTGAGCGAGCTTGTTTACGATTCTGTACAAAAGAAATGTCTCCATAGCATACATCTCCTTTATCAGGTTTGGTAAAACCAATCATTTGATTTAAGAGGGTGGACTTACCAGCACCATTGTGTCCTAAAAAAGCTGTAATTTTAGCAGCTTCTATTTCTAAGGAAATATGGTTATTAGCAAAATGTTGCTTATCGAATGATTTTGTCAAATCTTTAATAGTCAGTGTCGCAAAATGTCTTCATCTCATCACTCAAGACTGAGAAGATTTTCCCAGCTTCCTTCATTTTTTTGATAAGATTATTGTATAATAAACATATGACTTTCCATGGTTTACGTCATGATTTACCATTTTAGTGTCATAATTAGCCAACTCAATTTGATAAGGGGGACTTATGTTAAACGTCGTTATTTGTGATGACTCAACTAGAGATGCTAGTCAGTTAGAACAGTATTTACTTTCTTACGACAAGGTTCCTGTAGAAACAAAACTATATACAAATCCACAAAAAATGCTAGAACAGTTAACAAGGGATACACATTGTGTTTTTTTGGATATTGATATGCCACAAATTACTGGAATTGACCTTGCACGTGAAATTCGTCAGTTCAATCCTTTTATCCCCATTATTTTTGTGACCAGCTATCGTGATTACATGGAACAAGTATTTGAAGTACAGACTTTTTGATTACTTAGTAAAACCCAATTGAACCCTCAAAGGCTAAATAAGGTAGTAGACAGAATTTTACGTTATTTAGATTTAGGACAAACCATTTTTAACTTCTCATTTGGAAAACAAAGTTACTCTATTCCTTTAAGTGACATTACCTATTTTGAGAAAGATAAGCGTTCCGTTTTTATTTACACACTAGCAGATACCTATAAGTCCTTACTGAAAACTCAAGACATTTTTAGATAAACTACCTGATTATTTTTATTCAAATTCATGCTTCTTATATTGTAAATCCCAAATATATCAAAAGATTTTTGATGCGAAAACAGTAACTATTTTTGCTAAATGGAACTGAGGAGCATTCACTTCCAATTAGTCGTAAGTTCCAGTCTTCTTTTAAAGAAAAATACTATAACTATCTCAGTGAAAGGAATTTCTAATGCTAATAGGATTGCGGATCATTAGTATCTTGTTTGACTTATTTCTGGCAAGTGTTTTATTTTATAGGCCAATATCCAAAAGTAAACATTCAAAAGAGACACTTTTAGCCCTTTGTTGTTGCTTTGCTTTTTTTCATGTGGCTCTTGTGTTTCTATTTTTTTAGAAAGTCGCGTTTTTTTAGTTAGCAATCTCTTCCTGAGTATTTTAGAATCCTCTCTTGTAGGACTCTATTTTGGCTACTCCTTTCGTGATTCTTCCTTTTGGATATTCTTACAAACAAGCCTGACATTATTAGCCGGAGCTGTCCTCAATCAAGCTATCCAACTATTTCTTCCACTGTCAAAAGTATCGAAAAATTTAGAACTGATTAGTGGTTACCTTGCCATCAGTTTTCTTTTTTCAACTGTGATCACTCTTGTTCTTCGACAGCTATTTCGAACACATCAAAAAGTTAAGCATGGCAACATCTAGAAGAAATTGGCTTTTATCAATTTATCGTGCCGATTTTATCGATTATTTTTTTGCCTTTACTGTATCTGCTATTCAAGGGCAAGTATTTGGACCAGATTATCTTTCTGTCATTTCACTCTTGTCTCTTATTGTATTGTCGTTTCCTCGCTGTATTTTACCTTACATCTTTCTCAACAACAGCACGCTTATTATCAAAATAAATTAGATAAAGAACAGCTTCAGTTCCAATTAAGAGAAACACAACAGTCTCAAGAAGAATACCAACGATTGCAAAGTCTTCGGCATGACTTAAAAAATAAACATTTAACCCTCTTGGCACTTCTAGAAGAAAATCCTGATGAGGCTAGAGAGTATCTTCAATCGTTAACCGATAGTATTTCAGGAAAAAACACCTTTTACTCCAAAAATCCAACGGTTAATTATTTACTAAATCAAAAACTGCGCGATGTGGAAGATGAAATTGCATTGGAAATTGACTGCTTTATCCCTCAAGAACTATCTATTCAGCCCGATGTTCTAGCTGTTATTTTAGGAAATTGTTTGGATAATAGTATTTCAGCCTGCCTTCGATTGACTGATAAATCGGAGAGAACATTGTCTCTGAATATACGTTATTTTCAACAAAATCTATTTATTTCGATCAACAATACCTTTAATGAACAGGAACAAGAGACTCGTAAAACACGTCAAAGAGATGGTTGGGGCTTGCGAAACGTTGATGCCCTAGTACAAGAATACCAAGGAACTATCAAACGATTCAAAGAAAATGGCCATTATCGAACGGAGATTCTCTTACCAAGTCCAGTAAACTAATGATTCTTCTCCTTTGAGGTCTTATTCAGGTCATTTATAAAAAAGAGGCTGGGCAAAATCTGTCCAGCCTTTGATGTTAGATAGAAATAACAGTTTGACACATTGGTTGATTGCTCATAGCACTGCTTTGAGGTGACGCAAACAGTATTTCCTTTATCTGCAACCTCCAACACTCTTCCAGACTGTTGTATCTATGCGGGGGTGGAAAAATTGAAAAGAGAGGACTTCTTTCCCACTCCATTAGGATGTAGTTAAACTATCATTAACCAACCCTAAATGATGCCCCCAAAAAAATTAAAAATAATATATTTTTTTAAGTCTCAATCAAATATACACTGAAACTTTCCGCCGTGAGAAAAGTGCCTGAAACACAATTGTTTCAGGCACTCGGGAGTTTTGAGACCTTAGGCTCAAAACTAAGTCATGGAACTTCAAAGAAGTTCGCTGACGTCCGTGCTCACCTAAGGAAAGTTTCAAAGATGACGTTGTCTACATTCTAAGATGCTACAGAATGAATTCTGTAGCATCTTTTTTCAATCTATTTTGTCGCAAGGATAGCAGCTTCTACTGCTGCTTTCTCCCGCTCGATAAGATCAATACGAGCTGCAATTTCTTTAATTCCCATCTTGATATTACGGCTGATCGCCATATCATCCAATTGAGGCTCAAAGAAGGCCTTGTATTCATTCAACCGTTCACGGGTCTTGAAACAGTTAGCTGGGTAGATGACAAACTTATCAAAGCTCATATCACCACCGAGGGCTTTCTTGATCCAATCCCAGTTTTCACGCGCCCAAGTCCAGGTTCTACCTTGGGTAAAGTCATCATGCAAGAAGTTGTAATACCAGCTCATAGCCAAGTCCTGAGGTTTCACCACATCCTTGTTCTTCCACTCCTTCAATAGAGCTTCCAAAGTTTCCTTATCCTTGGTATAAGAAAGTGCAGCCGCCAACTGGCGTTTAAAGTTTCCATCAACTGTCTTAACATAAGTATCCAGGTATTGTTGGCTAAGCTCCTTGGTTTCCTGGTGCTTGATTTGGTTGACCAAGATTTGCAAGCGGATGGCCGCTGGAAGTTTTTCCAAATCATCTGCATGCGCTTCAAAGATAGCGCTCGCTTGAGCTTTTTGCAGCTTCATCATTGGCCTTGATCATATTAGCAATCATTAGCTGACGAACTTTTTCGTCTTCTTCTGTTTCACCAGGCTTAGCTTCTAGACCCAAGCGTTCAAAGTTGTAACGGTTCAAGCGTTTCAACAACTCATGGAAGGCCACTTCTGTTTCAGTTCCTTCATCCACAAAGAGACTGATTCCAGCTAAGACGCTCGAAACAGCTGAAACAACCAAGTAGGAACTTTCTTCTGTCAAGTGTTCAATCACTGGCAAGAGGCTTGCATAAGAAATTTGACCACTTTCCGCTAAGAGACGGCGTTCTTGAACCACTTGTAGTTTCGAAGTGCTATCCAAGCTAGCAAGTTCAGCAAGGATGTCTTCCAACAATTCCCCACGGTAGTCACTGATATAGTGAGCTGTATTTTCTGTATTGAAGCGAAGAGCTCCGCTGTTAGCTGCTTTCAAGGCACTGTAGTTTGGAATTTCTAAGACTTCAGTTTCCAAAGTATCTGGAATACCTGTCCAGTTGCTATTTAAAGGAACAACCCACTTGCGACCTTTTTCTTCTCTTTCTCCGATGAAGAACTGCTCTTGACGGATGATCAAGGTATCGTTCTCCACAGAAGCTGAGACAACAGGGTATCCTGGTTGCTCCAACCAAGAATCCATAAAGGCTGCGACATCACGACCTGAAGCTTGCCCAAGAGCATCCCAAAGGTCACGACCGATGGTATTGCTGTATTGGTGTTTTTCAAAGTAGATCTTCAACCCTTTACGGAAGGCGTCATCGCCTAACCAACGGCGAAGCATGTGCATGAGACGGCTACCCTTGGCGTAAACGATCGCTGGGTCAAAGAGGGTGTTGATCTCGTCAGGGTGTTTGACTTCCACATGGACGGATTGAACGCCATCTGTAGCATCGCGTTTCAAGGCAGCAGGCACACCGGTTGTTTGGAAGTCTTCAAAGATATTCCAGCTTGGTTCGATAGCATCCAAGCTGACATATTCCATCATATTGGCGAAGCTTTCATTCAACCAGAGGTCATCCCACCATTTCATGGTCACCAGGTTTCCGAACCATTGGTGAGCCAACTCGTGAGCCACCACTAAGGCTACTGTTTGACGGCTTTGGGCAGTCGAATTCTCATCAACAAGAAGGTAGACTTCACGGTAGGTTACCAAGCCCCAGTTTTCCATCGCACCTGAAGAGAAGTCTGGAAGGGCGATATGAAGAGATTGAGGGATTGGATACTTCACGCCATAGTAGTCTTCGTAGAATTCAATAGCACGAACGGCAATATCTAAAGAGAAATCTAAGTTTTCTAATGGGTGAGCTTTTGTTGAATAGACTCCGACAAGGGTTCCATTCTTAGTCTTAGCTGTCACTCCTTGAAGATCTCCAGCTGCAAAGGCAAGGAGGTAAGAAGACATCCGTGGAGTCGTAGCAAATTTCCAAATTCCTGTTTCTTTGCGGTTTTCCACATCGATTTCAGGCATATTTGAGAGGGCAATTTCACCTTCTTCTTGGTCAAATTTCAAAGAAAGATCAAACGTTGCTTTGGCTTCAGGCTCGTCCACACTTGGAAAGGCTTCACGCGCAAAATGGCTCTCAAACTGAGTTGAGAGGACTTCCTTCTTCACGCCATCAATGCTGTAGTAAGATGGGTAAATCCCAGTCATATTGTCTGTGATCTTACCAGAATAGGTCAGGGTAACTGTCACTTGACCTGTGCCTTCCAATTCAACATAAACTGCTTCATTGGCATCATCAACCGTAAATGGACGAGCTTGACCTGCTACTTCTACTGTTTCGATGGTCAAATCCTTTTGGTGAAGCGAGATCTTGTCCGCCTTGGCTTGACCTGTGATCACTACACGACCGCTAAAGGCCTTGGTTTTACGACTTAAATCCAAAAACACCTCGTAATGTTCTGGAACGAATGTTTCTACAAAATGTGCAACTGCTTGCATAATTTCCTCCTTTAAATGTTTTACGCTTTTCCAATCAAAAGCCCTAATAAAACTATTTTATCACAAAGTTGAGATAAAAGAAAAGACAAGCATGACAATGCCTGTCTGAGATCGAAAAGACTCCATGATCTTACATTTCGATAATTTTACCTGTTTCAAAGTAAACTACCCATTCACAGATATTTTTTGCATAATCTCCGATGCGTTCCAAGAAGTTGATCACTTGGAAATAATCACGACCCGTCACGATGGACTCTGGATTTTTCCGAATTTCTTCTGTTGCTAATTCTTGGATACTATCAAAATAATGGTTGATGACTTCGTCTCGTGAAGCAACTTCATAGGCCAAATCCACATCGCCTTTGAGGTAAACATCTAGTGTCGCTTCGACAAAATCTTTGACTTCACGGCCCATCTTGCTGATTTCTTCCTCAACAGATTGGATACGGACTTCCCCTTTCATGCGAATCGTTGCCTTGGCAATCGATACTGCGTGGTCACCCATCCGCTCTAGGTCAGAGACCGCTTTTAAGACGGTCATCACGACACGAAGGTCTTGTGAAACCGGGCTGTTGAAGGGCGATAATCTCAAAAGACTTTACGCTCTAGCTTTCACTTCGTATTCGTTGATCTCCGCATCATCTTCGATGACCTGACGGGCCAATTCACGGTCATGGGTCACGAAAGCACGAACCGTACGGTTGATCTGACTCAACACTTCATTTCCCATTGCGTAAAACTGGTTATGCAACTTCTCTAAATCTTCTTCAAATTGAACTCGTAACATTTTATTTTCTTCCTATCCAAATTTACCAGAGACATAGTCTTCTGTTTCTTTCTTAGCTGGGTTCAAGAACATTTCATTGGTATCATTGTACTCAATCAAATCGCCATCCAAGAAAAAGGCTGTTTTATCAGAAATCCGACTCGCTTGTTGCATGGAGCGTGTCACCAAGAGCATGGTGTAGCGGTCTTTTAGTCCATACAAGGTTTCTTCAATCTTTGCCCAGCTGAAATCGGGTCCAGCGCTGAAGTTGGCTCATCCAAAAGAATAATCTTTGGACTGGTCGCAAGAACCCGCGCCACACAGACCCGCTGTTGCTGACCACCGGAAAGTCCGATAGCCGAATCATGCAGGCGATCCTTGACTTCATCCCAGATGGAAGCGCGTTTCAAAGAGGTTTCAACTGCTTCATCCAAGACAGCCTTGTCCTTGACACCATTAATCATCAAGCCATAGGTCACATTATCATAAATGGACATTGGGAAAGGATTGGGCTGTTGGAAGACCATTCCGATTTCCTTACGCATTCGACCGTATCGGTCCGTGGTCCGTAGATATTGTGACCATTGTAGAGGATGGTCCCTGTGGTGGTGACCTCATGGTTGAGGTCGCCCATGCGGTTAATGGCTTTTAAAAGGGTAGATTTCCCTGATCCTGAAGGACCAATCAAGGCTGTAATCTCCTTTGGAGCAAAGTCCAAGGAGACGCTATTTAGAGCCTTCTTTTTATTGTAATAAACCGACAAGTCCTTGACTTGCAAAATTGGTTCTGTCATTCTATTTTCCTTTTTGTTGTCATTTTACTTTATCCAAAGTGACCCGATACATAATCGTTGGTCGATTGCAATTTCGCATTTTTGGAAAAATATTCGAAGTCTTATCGTACTCGATGAGGTTTCCAAGGTAGAAGAAACCGGTATAATCACTAGCACGGGCTGCTTGTTGCATGCTGTGGGTCACGATGACAATGGTATAATCCTTCTTCAACTCAAGCATGGTTTCTTCTAATTGCGCTGTCGCGATCGGATCAAGCGCTGAAGCTGGCTCATCCATGAGTAAGATATCTGGCTTCACAGAGATGGCCCGTGCGATACAAAGTCGTTGCTGTTGACCACCTGAAAGTGTCAGGGCTGATTTATGAAGATCATCCTTGACCTGATCCCATAGAGCTGCCTGTTTCAAAGAAGTTTCGACCAATTCGTCCAAGATCTTCTTGTCTTTCACCCCAGCACGTTCATGCGGGAAGGTGATGTTTTTATAAATCGATTTGGCAAAAGGATTGGGCCGTTGGAAAACCATCCCAATGTGCTTGCGCATTTCATAAACATTGATATCTGGACGATTGACATCGATTCCTTCATACCAAATTTCACCCGTTACACGCGCAATATCGATGGTATCATTCATCCGGTTCAAACTACGGAGGTAGGTTGATTTCCCAGATCCTGAAGGACCGATCAAGGCTGTAATCTTATTCTTTTCAAACTGCATGTCGACGCCTTTAATGGACTCGTTCGTTCCATAATAGACATGCAAATCTTTGGTCGATAGGACCACCTTTTCTTCAGGAAAAGTAATGATGTGTCTCTCATCCCAATTGTATTTTGACATTTCTTCTCCTTTAAGCAGATGTTAGTTTTTTATGGAGGTAACTTCCGAGTTTGCGCGCTCCAAAGTTAAAGATCAAGATAAAGATCAAAAGAACGGCGGCAGAACCAGCTGAGACTTCGATCGAGTCTGGAATAGTTCCTTCACTGTTGACCTTCCAGATATGGACGGCCAAGGTTTCAGCCTGACGGAAGATCGAAATCGGACTGGTCACACTAAAGATATTCCAGTTTGACCAATCAAGGGCTGGAGCCGATTGACCTGCTGTATAGATCAAGGCAGCAGCTTCCCCAAAGATCCGTCCTGAAGCTAAGACGACCCCAGTGATAATACTTGGAAGAGCTTCTGGTACCACGACATGGATCACAGTTTCCCAGCGAGACAAGCCCAGTGCTAGACCTGCTTCGCGCTGCGTATGGTGGACGTGCTGCAAGCTATCTTCGATATTGCGGGTCATCTGTGGCAGATTAAAGACGGTCAAGGCCAAGGCCCCTGAAATGATCGAAAATCCATATTTGAACTGGACAACGAAGACCAGGTAACCAAAGAGACCTACAACGACAGATGGCAAAGAAGACAAGATCTCAATACAGGTACGAACCAAATTGGTCAAGCGACCTTTTTAGCGTACTCAGAGAGGTAAATCCCAGCTCCAAGAGAAAGTGGGAAGGAAATCACCAAGGTAATGACCAAGAGGAAGAAGGAATTATACAATTGAATTCCGATCCCTCCTCCTGCTTGGTAAGAAGAAGATTTCCCAGTCAAGAAGTGCCAAGATACATGGGGCAAGCCACGGACCAAGATATAAAGGATCAATGAGGCAAGAATCGCAACGATGATCCCTGAAATAGCATACAGCACTCCTGTCGCAATTTTATCCATTCGTTTAGCGTGCATAGTTCTTCTTACCTCTTTCTTTCGTAATCAGTTTAATCACACTGTTAAAGGCAAGACTCATGAGGAGCAATACCAAGGCGAGTGACCAAAGAACATTGTTATTGACCGTACCCATGACGGTATTTCCGATTCCCATGGTCAAAATAGAGGTGAGGGTGGAAGCTGGTGTTGTGAGCGAGGTTGGCACCACTGCCGAGTTTCCGACCACCATCTGGATCGCCAAGGCTTCCCCAAAGGCACGCGCCATTCCAAAGACAACCGCTGTAAAGATTCCAGAGCGGGCTGCCTTGAGCGTGACATGCCAAATGGTTTGCCAGCGTGTCGCACCCATGGCCATACTAGCTTCCCGGTAATGACGGGGCACAGCTCGGAGGCTATCGGTCGTCATAAAGGTGACAGTTGGCAGGATCATAACAAAGAGGACAAAGACCCCTGAGAGAATCCCAAAACCAGTCCCTCCAAAGAGACTACGCGTAAATGGGAACGACCACTTGAAGACCAATGAATCCATAAACAACTGAAGGAATCCCCACTAAAGAGCTCAATCGCTGGTTGCAAGAAACGAGCTCCTTTAGGAGAGACTTCTGTCATGAAAACTGCTGCACCAATGGCAAACGGCGTTGCCAAGAGGGCAGAAAAGCAAGGTTACAATAAAGGAACCTAGAATCATTGGTAGGGCTCCGAATTCCTTTGCAGCAGGATTCCAAGAGCTCCCAAATAGAAAAACTAAAGATATTGACTTTATTGACAAAGAAAGTCGATAAACCTTTTTGGGCCACGAAAATCAAAATCATGGCAACGACGACAACAATCAAACTCATGCATAGAAAAGTAATGGTTTTCCCAAATTTTTTTCTAGGCGGGAGTTTTTTTGATTTCGTCAGCATTTTTTTGCTACTTCGTTCATTTTTTTACCTAATTCTTTTATTTTTTTGACACATTCCCTTTTTAAATCACGGGTGACTTTCATGTCATTGATCGGGATATAGCCCATCTTACCAACAACTTTTTGCTGAACCTCATCGGTCATCATGTAGTCAATGAATTTTTTAGACAACTCATTGGGTTTCCCTTTCGTATACATGTGTTCGTAGGACCAGATTGGCCAGTTATTATTGACGACATTGGCTTTGGTTGGTTGATAGCCATTGAGCTTCATGGTTTTGACACTGCTATCCAAGTAGGTAAAGGCTAGATAAGAGATGGCTCCTGGCGTTTGAGAAACGATGTTTTTCACCATTCCATTAGAATCCTGCTCTTGGGCCTGCTTGGGTTGTTTGCCATCCATGATAATCGCATCAAAGACAGCTCGACTACCAGAACCAACCGCCCGGTTCACAATCGTGATTTCAAGATCTGGACCTCCCAATTGCTTCCAGTTGGTATATTCACCCGTAAAGATCTTTCGCAATTGCTCAGTTGTCAAATTGTCGATTGAAATATTTTTATTGGCAATGATGGCTGTCCCTGCTACGGCTACCTGATGATCGACCAGACTAGAGGCATCAATCCCAGATTTTTCCTCTGCAAAGAGGTCACTATTTCCGATATCTACAGCGCCTGATTGAACTTGTGAAAGTCCTGTACCAGAACCTCCTCCTTGAACATTTACAATCTTACCAGGATGTTCTTCAATGTAGCGATCTACTACTCCTTCAACCAAGGGTTGTAAGGCAGTCGATCCGACAGCAGTGATGGATTCTCCGCGATTGATCCAAGAAGCACAAGCAGATAAACTTCCTGCTAATGCGATCGTCGCTAGTCCTAGGATCAGCTTTTTAGACTTTTTCAAATCATGTCTCCTTGATATTTCACTATTTCACTTATGATTTTGACAAGTTTTTTTCAAAAAAACCTGTACTTCCACTATATCATAGAACGGGTTCTTTGCCCAGCATTTTACCTAAAACGAAGCCCCTTTGGATAGAAATTTTTCAGGGTCTGTCCAGTCACTTTGGCAAAGCCCAAACCATTGCCTTCGACAAGGACCTGGTACCATCCATTTGGATGCGTTTCCCTCAATTGAACCGTCTCTCCCGCCACATAATGAACAAAGTCCTCAGGCGTGATCGAAACGGTCTCTTTGACTTCACTCGGTCTCAGATGCTAGACCAAGGGCAAAACTAGGTTCAAATCGATTTTTTTCTTGAAGGTCCCTAGGTGCAAGCCATTTCGGGCAATTTTTTTACTTTTGCGCAAATCTGGTAAACCAAGTGGTACCAAATACAGTTCGTCCCCAAAGGTTTCGAGGACACCCTTCTAGAGTAATCTTCAAGTGTTTCTTAGCAAACTCCTGCCACCATTTCTTTTTGCTCTGCAGATAATTGGTCCTTTTTTTGGAAGGGATTTTTGGCAGGTCGATTCTCTCCTAGATAACGGAACTTAGCAACAAATTGTCCCTCCCCTTTAAAGAGATGAGGATACATCCGCGCCGTTTCTGGATAGTCAATGCCTTCTGCCATACCATTGATCTTCTCGATCCTTTCCAGCTCCAGATCATAGTTTTCCAAAAGCCAGGATATAATCTCTTCATTTCCTCAGGAGCCCAGGTACAGGTTGAATACACCAAGGAACTACCTGGGACCAACATCTTGAGAGCATCCTCTAAAATCTCTCTTTGAAGAAGACTACACTCTCGAGGATAATCGACAGACCAATAGTCCATGGCATCTGGTTGCTTGCGGAACATCCCCTCACCTGAACAAGGGGCGTCTAGTACAATCAGATCAAAAAAGCCTGAGAAAACTTTGGCCAGACGATCGGCAGACTCATTAGTTACTAGCACATTTCGCGCACCAAAGCGTTCGACATTCTCTACAAGAATTTTCGAGCGCCCCTTATGGATTTCATTGGAGACCAAGAGTCCCTGATTGTCCAAATAAGACAAGAGTTGGGTGGTCTTTCCGCCAGGAGCTGCGGCCAAGTCCAGTACCTTCATCCCTGGCTTCGGCTGAGCAACTTGGGCCACTATCTGAGCTGCTGGTTCTTGTGAATAGACCAAGCCCGTTGCGTGCTCAATGGATTTTCCTGAGACCTTTCCATAATGGCCCCAAGGGGTATTGGGAATCGGATCATCAAATGCTTTTTGCACTTCTTTCAAGGGATTAGTGCGAAAGGCCGATACTGCTTCTTGCTCAAAGGTCGCAAAAAAAGCAGCAGCATCCTCACCTAGAAGATGCTGGTATTTTTCTTTAAAACCATTGGGAAAATTCATTTAACTTCTCCCTTTCTTAAGATAGGTTTGAATTTCTGTTAACTTCACTTTGGGAACCATCATAATGGGTTCCACTGTCTGGTAATTAGGTTTATCTCCATTTAGATTTAAAACGGTATAGCCCAACTGTTCCCCCATGATCGCAGCTGCAGCATAATCCCAGGGCCAGATGTAGCTAAAATAAGCTAGAATCCCACCTGAGAGAATTTTTGAAAAACTAATACCGGCACTTCCGTAGACCCGAATGCCAAGAGAATCCATACCAAGATCGGCCATGCCCCAGTCATTTTTCTCAAGCATGCCGACATTTGAAGCAATCAGAAAAGTTTTCCAGAGGTTGGTCCACAAAGGGTGTTAGTTCAACCTCATTGCGATAAACAGGGAATTCTCCACCCCCGTAAAAAAGGTGATCCCGCATCACATCGTAGATCAGGCCAAACTGACCAATTCCGTCTTCAAAATAGGCCACCATCACCGCAAAATCTTCCTTTTGGGTCACAAAATTATTGGTCCCATCAATTGGATCAATCACCCAAACGGATCCTTCTGAAATCGGTGAACGAAGGCCATCTTCCTCCGCAAAAATCCGATCTTCTGGGTAGCGATGTGTGATTTTTTCAACCAAATCCTTTTGAACCTGTTGGTCCATCTGGGTGACTAAATCTGTCGGCCCAGTCTTTTTTGAGATCATCAAGTCATCATGGAGATGAAGACGCAAGTAGTCTCCAGCCTCTAAAACGATTTGTTTGGCAAACTCTAATTTATTCTTCAAGAGAAAACCATCCTTCCTCTTTTTGCTTTGCAGCCTGGGTCGCACGATAGAGAGAATAACCGCTCACTTCTTCGAACTCCCGTCCGAGACGCTTTTCTTCTCCGATACTAGGTACGACCTTCTTAAAAGCGCGGTAGGCTTCCATGTATTCTTTGGCCTCTACCTTACTTTCATAGGCTTCTTCAACTTTATTGAAAAAAGAAAGCACTGAAGCAAGCTCTTCAGTGCTCCACGATAAGTCCAGTGGGTAACTATAATTTTTTTGCATTCGACATACTTCTTAGTTTATTTCTGCTCTTAGAGTGGCAGAGCGTAACTCTTGTTTGCGATAACTCCGTGGCAAGAAGGCCCGAATTTCATCTTCGTTAAAGCCAATCTGCATGCGTTTGTTATCTAAAATAATCGGTCTCCGCAAGAGACTAGGATTTTCCTCAATCAGATGGATCAAGGCTGAGATGGATAAATCTTCAACATCAACATCCAATTTTTGAAAAATTTTTGAACGAGTTGAAATAATGTCGTCTGTTCCGTTTTCGGTCAAGGCCAATATACTTGTCAACTCCTGTTTGCTCAAAGGACTTGTCATAATATTGTGTTCTTTAAATGGAACATCGTGCTTTTTTTAACCAAGCCCTGAGCTTTTTCGACATGATGTACAACTCGGTGATAAAAATAATGTAATCATGTGGTTCACTTCTTTTTTTATATATAACTATCTGACTCTATTATACAAAAAAATTAGGTGCTTGAAAAGCGCTTTTTTGATTTCTCGACGATTTTTCTAAATTTCAGTGGAAAAACGAAAGCCCTTTCATTTTTTCCAAGAAAAAGCTAGAAAAAAGGATTAGGTAAGCTCCTAATCCTTGGTCCAGTTTCGTGAAATTGCTTCATCTTCTTTCAATTGAGCCACTAGTTGATCGATCCCATCGAATTTGACCATTTCTCGTATCTTATCCAACCAATGAATGGTCAGGGTATGACCGTAGATATCTCCAGTAAAAATCAAAGAGATTGACTTCGAAACGAAGCTCTTTTCCATCAAAGGTGACATTTTTCCCGACAGAAGCCATGCCTCGATAGATCTGCCCCTTTAAAATCGACATCAACTACATAAACCCCATCTGATGGTAGATAGGTCCGGTCAATCGGCGCTAAATTGGCAGTAGGATAGCCAATGGTTCGGCCACGCGCATCCCCATGCACGATGATTCCCCGACTGGATAACGGGTGACCAAGTAGACGGGCAGCTTCTTGGACGCGTCCTTCTAGGACAGCTTGACGAATGCGGGTCGAACTGATCTTTTTCCCCCTGATCCAATACAGGAGAAATGACTTCCACTTGACCATCAAAATAAGCAGCTAAGTCAGAGGCAGTTTTCTTATCAGAGCCAAAACTATAATCAAATCCAGCAATTAAGACCCGAGCTCTCAAGGCTTTGACAAATTGGTCGACAAATTCTTTGGCTGTTTTAGAAGCAAAATCGGTCGTAAAATCAATGAGAAAGAGCTCATCCACTCCTAATTCGTTTAATTTTTGGAACCGATCCTCAGGGCTCTGCAAATGAAGTAGTAATTCTGGTTGGTAGCGAACAAAGGCTAACTTAGGAGATTCAGGAAAGGTTAACAAAGCGACCTTCAAGCCTTTTTCACCTGCTATCTGACGCGCCTTTTTAAAGAGTTCTTGATGCCCCAGATGCAGGCCATCAAAGTAGCCCAGAACCAAAACTGTCTCATTCTCCAAATGGATCTGGTTAGCAGTAGTTATCGTACGAATATTCATGAATTTATTGTAACACACTTTCTGTTAGAAAAACTTTTCGAGGTTTGTAAAGTTCTTCTCTTTTTTCTAAAATGGCTACCAATTTCCCTTGGTAAAAAGCAGCTAACTCTCTGGCTTCACTCTCAACAGGAATAAAGCGTCCCACTTGGACTTCGCCAACCTCTTCGACTGTCAGCTCTACTTTTTCAAGATCCCCGGTGCCAATTTCAAGTGGGTGAAGGAAGCTCAAATCTCCTTGTGCTACTTTTTCAGCCACTTCTTCCAAGGTCAGGGCATCATCCAGTGACAAACCGGCAGCACTGGTTCGTGTCAGATGAGACATGTGGGCTGCGTAGCCCAGTTTTTGACCAAGGTCCACAGACAAGGTCCGGATATAGGTGCCCTTGCTGCATTTGACTCGGAAACGAAAACGGGCTAGCCCTCCTTCATAGCTAATCTCACTGGTGCGCGTAAAGTCATAAATGGTTACTTGCCGGACAGGGCGTTCCACTTCTTCTCCTGCCCGCGCATATTCATAGAGCTTACGTCCATTGACCTTGACAGCGGAATACATAGGTGGTACTTGCTCCATTTCTCCCACCATTTGGGCAATCATGCGATCGACCTCTGCTGCATCTAAAGGTGCTTCCACTGGGGTCCGCTCTACGACTTCCCCGCTGGCATCCTCCGTCGTGGTAGAAAATCCCAAAGTGATTTCTCCTTCATAGATCTTGCCTTCATCTTGCATAAATTCGACCATCCGGGTCGCTTTTCCAACTGCAATCGGAAGCACTCCTACCACATCTGGATCCAGCGTTCCCCCATGACCGATCTTCTTGGTTCCTAGGATTTTTCGCAGTTTAAAGACCACATCATGTGAAGTCATGCCCGCTTCTTTTTTTACATTGATAATTCCGTCCATCTGATTTGCTCTTTCTAACTGATTGTGTGACCATCCGGGCCACTGACCCTTTATTATACCACGAAACGAGACTTCTTGTCCCTCTTTCCCCCTTCCCATGAGCTCCTAAAAAATCCCGTAGCAGATTTCAGACTTTTTAAAATGGGTTTGATACAATAGAAACCGAAAGAAGGTGTAACATATGTTAATGTATGATGTTATTGTGATTGGATTTGGTAAAGCTGGTAAAACACTTGCGGCGAAATTATCAAGCCAAGGTAAAAAAGTCGCTCTGATTGAAAAGAGCAAATCTATGTACGGTGGTACTTGTATCAATATCGCTTGTATTCCCACTAAGACCTTGATTGTTGCCGCAGAAAAAGGCTTGGATTTTGAGCAAGCCATGAATGAAAAAAATGCGGTCACTACTCGTCTCAATGGCAAGAACTACGCAACCATTGCTGGAACTGGTGTAGACATTATCGACGCGACTGCTCGTTTCCTTTCTAACAAGGTCATCGAAATTCAAGCTGGAGATGAAAAAGGAAGAATTGACAGCTGAAACCATTATTATTAATACTGGTGCTGTGCCAACTATTCTTCCAATCCCAGGATTAGCTGAAAGTAAATTTGCTGTGGATTCAACTGGCATTCAACGTTTGGAAAACCTACCTAAACGCCTCGGTGTCCTTGGTGGTGGACCAATCGGATTGGAATTTGCTCATCTCTACAATACCTTGGGCAGCCAAGTAACGGTATTGGATGCTTCTGAAACATTCTTGCCACGGATCGAGCCCAGCATTGCAGCTCTTGCAAAAAGCTACCTTGAAGAAGACGGTATTCAATTCTTGCAAGGCGTTCATACCCAAGAAATCAAAGATGGCCAAAACAGCTTAACGGTTGTCACAGATAAAGGGAGACTTCGAGTTTGATATCCTCCTCTACGCAACAGGACGTAAACCAAACATCGCTGGACTTGGTCTTGAAAACACAGATATCCAAGTCACTGATCGTGGAGCAATCCAAGTCAACCGTCATTTAGAAACCAGCGTCCCTGGTGTCTTTGCAGTTGGGGATGTCAATGGTGGTCCCTCAATTCACCCTACATGTCACTCGATGACTTCCGCATCGTCTTCAACTACCTTACAGGCGATGGTAGCTACAATCTCGAAACTCGTAACAATTATGCGACAACACTCTTCATTGCTCCTCCACTTGCCCAAGTCGGCTTGACCGAGCAAGAAGCACGCGACAAAGGACTTCCAGTCGCTGTTAAAGAATTGCCAGTTGCTGCCATGCCTCGTGGACATGTCAATGCAGACCTCGAGGTGCCTTCAAAGCCGTGGTCAACCCAGAAACCAAAGAAATCCTTGGAGCGACGCTCTTTGGAGAAGCTGCAGGCGAACTCATCAACCTGATCACCATGGCCATGGACAACAAGATCCCTTATACTTACATCGCAAAACAAATCTTTACCCACCCAACCATGGCAGAAAACCTAAACGATCTCTTTGCGATTTAACTAACATAAAAAAGCTGGAAAATATTCCAGCTTTTTTTAGTTTAAGAATTCACAGACAGCCTCTTGAAATACTTTATTTTTCTTCATAAAGAGCATGCCCAGAATGCTTAAGAATGAGGAGCTGACAACCCGAAATCGCTTTTGCCAGTTCCTTGGATCCGTCCACACCGATCACATCATCTTCAAGCGCACCAAGGATCAGGGTCGGACACTGAATTTCTTTTAAGACCTCAAGGCTATCGTGAGTGAGGCAAGACTGAGACTGAATGGCAATTCGGTTTTTATCTTTGATTCGTCCCAAGCGACCCATGATATTATAAAGCAACCGCCACTTTTGATAGCTCTTTTGCGTGTAGGAATGCTTTGCAATATCCAGCATGAGATGCTTAAAATTTCCAGATTGACTAAGTTTTTGCCAATGCTCAATTCGTTCTCTAGCAAGTTGACTAGGTTTTGCAGTGGTCACAGCTAAGATGAGCTTTTGAACCTTTTCAGGGAAATCTGCCACCAACCATTGGGCAATCATTCCACCTTGTGAAATCCCCATGACATAAGCTGTATCTAAGTTCAGCGCCTCCATTGCTTCTGCTACATCTGCTGCCATATCCCGCGTCGTATAGCCCTGTCTCAACTCATTGATTCGAGAAAAAACATAGATTTTATAGTCGCTTAGCAAGTAGACGATACGAGAGAGAAAAGAGCTGTGCCTTTCCTTTAACGGTCTGAAGCCCATCCCCCAAGCCTGGTATGATAACGAATGGCTGCTTACCTTTTACCAAATGTCACATAGTCCATGCTCTTTTCGTTAAAATATAAGGTTTTCCCTTTTGTTGAAGACATTACTTCGTTCTCTCTACTATTTTTTCATGATTTACTTATGTTGAGTTTTTAAATGCAAGGCAAAGCCGGCAGTCACTTTTTCAAATCCAACTGCCTGATAAAACTGATGTGCAGCATTTCGTTCAGCGGTTAATCCACTATTTAAAGCCAGTGCCTCAACTCCTTCTTTTACCGCTTGTTTTTTCAATTCATCGATTAGCCTACTAGCAATTCCTTGTCGTCTTGTTTCTTTTGCAACTGACAAAGCTAAAATACGATAGTAAGATCCATCTGTTTCAAAAAAGAAGAGCTTTTGCATAACCCTAAGAAACCTAAAATTTCTCCGTTTCTTTCAGCTAGAAGACAGCCATAATGTGGTTGAGAAAGAATCATTTCTAAACGTCGAGACAGCTTAGAAGCGGTCGTTGGATAGCCCAAGTCTTCGTATAAAGACAGTAGGGCTTCAGCATCTTTCATGGTTGCTTTTCGTATCTGCATAGGAGCCTCCTAGTCTTCCTTCAAGGCATCAAACTTAGCTTTCATAGTCGGATTTTTTCGTGTCAATTTTTTGACAGAAACATCATCTAGCTTGTTGTTAGCGAGACGAAGTTGATTTTCGGATGTGGTCAGGAATTTCTTGACTTCTTCCATCCGCTTGATGGCTTTGTCGATTTCATCGATGGCCTTGCCAAAGTTGACTGAGGCTGAATTGTAGTTCTTAGCAAAGGCTACCTTAAATGCATTCAGGTCTTCTTCAAAGTGGGTAATATCGATATTTTGTTCACGGACAAGCGCCAATTCCTGCTTGTATTTAAGGGAATTAAGGGCCGCATTACGCAGGAGCCCAATGATCTGGATAAAGAACTGAGGACGCACCACATACATCTTCTCATACTCGTGGCTAACATCGACAATCCCTGTGTTGAAGTAGTCGTTATCTGCCTCAAGCATAGTCACTAAAACCGCATATTCACAGTTCTTTTCTCGACGATCCTTGTCCAACTCCTTGTAGAAATCTGCATTCTTATGCTTCTTTCTCAGTCCCGTCAGCTTCATTTTTTTCATCTCGAAACATAATGGAGATAATCTCCAGCCCCATTTTCATCACACTCACGGAAGATAAAGTCGCCCTTTAGACCCACGCGCAGAGACCTTGTTGTCCTTTTTCAAAAATAGGCATTTGGGAAGGCAAAACTGCGAACCTTGTTAAACTCACTTTCCGCATACTGTTCCAGACTTTCCCCGATAGCCTTGGTCGATTGTTGGGCCTTAAAATTTTTGTAGAACTCGACCTGTTCATTGGCTGCCTTTAAGTTGGGCTTCATAGTTTTGCTTTAACAGAAGTCAGAGAAAGCTCGTTTTCTTTTTTTCTTGTAATAGGAGCTGATTTTTTTGACCTGATCTCTTCTTTCTCTAGATCAGACAGTGTTTTTTTGCAGCTGATTTTTCATGCTCCAAGCGCAAGGTGACCAACTGATTTTCCAGCGCTTGCACTTCTTTTTCTTTCTCTAGCAGGCTTTTGGCTAGCGGTTTGCTCCACCTCTTTTTTTGGCCAATTCTTTTTCAGTATCAAACTGTTGAATCTGGTTTTTGTAACTGGGCAATTTCTTGATCCTTCTTGGCTAACTTCTCTTGTTGCTCATTAAGGGCCTTTTTGCTCAGCTAAAGCCAACTCTTGCCGAATCCGCTCATGAATTTCCTTGTCAAACTCAGCTGTCCGTACCTGTGACAAGAGTTCGCTGTATTGACTTTCATTGACTGTAAAAACTTCCCCACAGTTGGGGACACTTGATTTCGTTCATAGCATGCCTCTTTCTATTCTTACTATATTATATCATGCCACCTAGTAAAATCAAAACCAGCAAACGAGGCTTGCTGGTCTCAACTATATTCCCTACTTTATAGAGACTTTGACTTAGAGTGAGGACTGACGAGGACTTTGAGATATCGATACGATGATCATTTGAAAACTTCACGTCTCAGAAATACGAGCAGCAGAAACAAATCTGTTTCTGATGCTTTCGTCGATTTGAGAAAGTCTCAAATCTATGTATGCACTAGTTCCAAAAGTAGTCACTAGTCTCGTCCAGTCATCACCTTTAGATGTCTGAAAAGATGTTGTTTATAGATCTGAAAACCAGTCAAGCTTAGCTTACTGGTTTTCAGCTTTATTTCTTCTCAATCGGCGCGACACTGGCCAAGAGTTTTTTGAGCCCCACTTCTGGGAAGTTGATCTTGAGTTCTTGGGTACTACCACTACCAGAGACTTCAAGCACAGTTCCTTCACCCCACTTCTTGTGAATGGCAATGTCGCCAATGGACCAAGCGACGCTTTCTTTGGCACCAGAACGGTTGCTATTGCCAAAAGGGAGGCTTGATGACGTGAGAGCACTTGGAGCTGCTTGTCTCTTGCGCTCTTGAAGGGCTTGTGACAGGCTCATTCCTTTTCCAAAGGTCGTTCCGCCTCCATTGCTATAAGAAGCCTTAAAGCTAGTGTTGACTGGACGGGCTAATCCTTGGTAGGTCAATAAATCCGAGCTAATTTCATTGATAAAACGCGTTGGCCGGTTGTAGCTGGTCCGTCCAAAGAGCAAACGAGAGTTAGCATTGGTTAAGAAGAGAACCTTCTCTGCCCGCGTGATCCCCACATAAGCTAGGCGACGCTCTTCTTCCAACTCTTCTGGATCCTCTGCTGCACGACTAAGAGGAAAGACATTTTCTTCCATCCCAATCAAGAAGACGACTGGGAACTCCAATCCCTTGGCCGCGTGAAGGGTCATCAGGGTCACTTCTGAAGTCTCCTGCGCCCCATCATCTGTATCGGCAATCAAGGCCAAATCGTTTAAGAAACGACTCAAGGTTTCCACACCTGATTCGTCGTCGACGGTCTCTCCATTTTCATCAAAATTCTTAGTAACAGACAGGAACTCTTGGATATTCTCGATGCGGGCCTGACTTTCCAAATTTCCCCTGATTGGTTAGGGCCGTCATATAACCTGTCTTGTCAAGGACTTCTTCGACCAACTCTGTAATGGTCAGCTGGTCCAATCTTTCTCTCAAATCAAGAATGAGATTGGCAAAGTCCCAGATGGCTTGGGCAGCCTTTCCTTTGATGCCTGAGAGCATGATATTGGCTGAAGCATCCAGGAGTGAGGACTCTTGCATTTGAGCAAAATCGCGAATCTTATCCACTGTACCTGGCCCGATTCCCCGCTTAGGTTCATTGATAATGCGCTCAAAACTGATATTGTCACTGAGATTGGCAATCAAGTTCAGATAAGCAATGACATCCCGAATTTCCTTACGGCTGTAGAACTTGGTGCCCCCTACCATGGTGTAAGGAATGTTGGACTTGAGTAGGGCTTCTTCAATGGTCCGTGACTGAGCATTGGTCCGGTAGAGAACAGCAAAAATCACGGTGTTTGTAGCCAGCTTCACGACTAAGCTCTTCAATCGTTTTTAGCAACAAAGACTGCTTCATCCTGCTCGTCATTAGCCCTGGTAATAGACAATCTCTTCCCCTGTCTTCATTTTTGTGTCCAGAGATTCTTCGGACGACGGTGGCGATTGTTTTTTTGATGACATCATTGGCTGCTTGCAAAATCGTCTTAGTCGAGCGGTAATTCTCTTCTAGGAGGACGACCTTAGCTTCCTTATAATCCTTCTCAAAGTCCAGGATATTCTGCATATCTGCTCCCCGCCAGCCATAAATAGACTGGTCCGCATCCCCAACGACACAGATATTTTTAAAACGTGAAGCCAAGAGTTTGACCAACTGGTATTGGGCATGGTTGGTATCTTGGTACTCATCCACGTGGATGTATTGGAACTTCTGCTGGTAATAGGTCAGCACATCAGGATGCTGATCAAAAAGACGCAAGGTCAGCATGATCAAATCATCGAAGTCCACTGCTTCCGACTGACGGAGTTCTTTTTGGTAAGCTCTCATAACACTTGGCGACGATCTGAGTATACATATCTCCCGCCTGGGCAGCATAGGCCACTTCATCGATCAGGTCATTTTTTTGGCATTGGAAATAGTCCCCAAAATGGTCCGTTCATTCCATTTTCTTTGGATCCAAATTCAAGGACTTCAAGATCCGCTTCATCAAGGTCCGCTGCTCACCTGGATCGACAATGGTAAAATTGCGATTGTAGCCAATATGATCCGCATCTCGACGGAGGATGCGCACACACATGGAGTGGAAGGTGGCAATCAAGCAATCTTGGGTGGCTGGATTCAACTGATAAGCCCGCTCCTTCATCTCCCGAGCGGCTTTTATTGGTAAAGGTAATGGCCAAAATATTCCAAGGATTGACCATTTTTTCATCGATTAAGTAAGCGATGCGGTGGGTCAGGACACGTGTCTTACCAGAACCAGCCCCCGCCATGATCAAGAGGGGACCTTCTGTCGTTTGGACCGCCTCTGCCTGGCGATCATTCATACCATTCAATAAAGGATTCATCTCATACTCCTCATTCATTCAATCGTTCTATTATACCACAAAAACCGGCCTAGCTTCTTTTAAAAAAGGACTCATTTGAATTTCCCTTCCAAAAACGATATAATAGTAGCTTAAAGAAAACAGGTTCATATCCGAGGTTGTAGGAGGAAATTTTGGAAAAACCATACAGTAACTTAAAACTGGCTGAACGTGGTGCCATCATCAGTATTTTAGCCTATTTACTACTTTCTTCAGCAAAATTAGCTACTGGCCATCTGCTTCACTCCTCTAGTTTGGTAGCCGATGGATTTAACAACTTATCAGATATTATCAGCAATGCTGCCCTGCTCATCGGGATTCGTCTCGCTCGCCAACCAGCTGACCGTGATCACAAGTTTGGTCACTGGAAAATTGAGGATCTAGCTAGTCTAGTCACCTCCATCATTATGTTTTATGTCGGTTTTGATGTCTTACGCGATACCCTCCAAAAGATCTTCAGCAATGAAACAGTTAGCATTGATCCACTCGGTGCTGGTGTCGGAGTGATTTCAGCCCTTGTCATGCTAGGCGTTTATTTCTACAATCTTCGCTTAGCAAAACGGGCCAAATCAAAAGCCTTAAAAGCGGCCGCAAAAGACAATCTTTCAGACGTCGTCACTTCTCTTGGAACGTCGATCGCGATCGCTGCTAGTGCTTTTAACTATCCAATTGTCGATAAGATCGCAGCCATCATCATCACCTTCTTTATCCTCAAAACAGCCTACGATATTTTTATGGAATCTTCCTTTAGTCTTTCAGACGGCTTTGATGATAGTCTACTCAAAGATTACGAAAAAGCTATTTTAAAACTCCCTAAGATTGCGCGTGTGAAATACCAACGCGGACGGACCTACGGAAGCAATATCTATCTGGACGTTGTCTTGGAGATGAATCCCGATCTTTCAGTCTATGAAAGCCATGCGATCACAGAAGAAGTCGAGGATCTTCTGAAAGAAGAATTTGGAGTCTTTGACATTGACGTCCATGTAGAACCTAGCTCAATTCCTGAGGATGAGTTGATCGAAAACGTTGAAAAGAAACTCTTAACCTACGAAAAACGCCTCTATGCTAAGCAAGAATTTGATACACTGTTAGCAGATAATTATACCTTGATTGACGATACCGGTCACGAACACAACAAGGCAGAATTAATAGAGGCTCTCGCAAGCGACCAAGTTCAATTCCAAAACTTTGAACTGGAGTCCATCAGTCAAAAAACCAAACTTATCCGTTATGAACTAGACGGTCAAATCCATACCAGTCTCTGGCGTCGCCACGAAACTTGGCAAAAGATTTTTCCATCAAATCACAAATAAAACTGACTAAAAGAGGCTGGGACAAAAGTCCTAGCCTCTCAATTGTTTTTTTGGATTGTCGAGCAAGACGCAGTGGTTGAGTGGGTTTCACTACGCTGATTTCATCAGCTTTACAGCCCCTACTCAATCTGTGCGGAGTGGGACGACGAAATCGAATTCTAACGAATTACCGATTTCTGTCCCACTCTTTTTTACTTGATGTCGTCTGTTGCTACATCCGTTCCGAAACCACTTCTTAGAGATCTTTTGAACTGGCCCTTTTGATAGAGTTTTTACGAAAGCTTCATCAATTTTTTTCTTCAAGGTTTTATCCGCCTTGCGCACCCCTACCGCAAAGGATTCTGTCTCAAAACCGACAGGAAAGACATTGTAGTCTTTTAAAAATTCCTTCCGTTTGCAGATAATAGTTGGCATAGACACGGTCGATTAAGAGGCCATCGATCCGATCATTCTGAAGATCGATCAGCGCCTCGTTGAAACTCTGGTATTGGGTAGCCTTTTTGATTTTTTTAACCTTATTTTTTTAAGATTTTAGGATTGGC
>BNJU01002243.1_pt1 | contig 39631 bp, 58 predicted proteins | sample 8539281 | NCBI WGS metagenome assembly BNJU01 (sample SAMD00202456, study PRJDB9452) | human saliva metagenome | isolation source: human saliva | place: Japan
AAAAACAAAAAGTGCCTGAGTAACAGTCCTCAGACACTTTCTGATGAATGACATTAATCTTCTTTTGAAGCTAACTCTTCTGCTTCAATGACCGGTTGTTCTCCTTCTTTGAGTTTGTTGACCGTCATATTAACTCCAAGAGCTCCTGCTAGCAATTGACGAATATCAAATCCAGCTCCTTGAGAGACTTGGTCGATACTTTGCATAATATCGCCCACCATCTTAGAAGCATTGCCTTCCCCGTACATGGTGATCTTATCCACCTTGGTTAATGGTTCTGCGACAGCACGCGCAATTTCAGGCAACTTGTCAACGACCATTTCAGTAATGGCTGCTTCTTGCATTTTCTTCATTGCTTCGGCCTTTTGGTCCAAACCTTTGGCTTCCGCTTCCAGTTTCAAGCGAATGGCTTCGGCCTCGGCGCGACCTTTGGCTTCAATAGCTTCGGCCTCTTGCAATTGGGCGAATTTCTCAGCTTCGGCTTGGGCTTTCCGAGCTTCTGCTTCTTTTTGTGTTTCGAAGAGTTCTGCTTCCGCCTTGCGTTGGCGTTCAATCAATTCTGCTTCTGCAGCTTGTTGACGCGCATATTTTTCAGCTTCAGCTTGTTTGCGGATGTTGGCATCCAATTCTTGCTCACGAACCTTAACTTCGCGCTCTTTGACTTCCGCTTCTTTTTCCTGTTTCATGATATTGGCTTCGGCTGCCACGCGCTCTTGTTCACGACGTTGCACTTCTGCCTCAATCCCTTTAGCGGCATCTGCTTTTGCTTGGGCAATATCTGCTTCTTGCTTGAGGGCTGCTTGTTTGAGTTTTAATTCGTTTTGTTTTTGCGCGATTTCAAGATCGGCAGCGACGCGTTTGTCGTTGGCCAATTTATCTTGTTCTGCTTCGACTTCCTTGCGTTCGCGTTCTGCTTTGGCTTTGGCAATCAAGGCATCTTTCTTAATGGTTTCAACATTTTCAATCCCGAGGTTATCGATGACTCCCCCTTCATCAGAGAAAGATTGAACCGTAAAGGCGATGACTTCCAGACCCATTTTAGCCAAGTCTGGTGCTACGTTGTCCTGCACTTTTGAGGCAAACTCTTGACGGTCATTGACCATCTTACGGAGCTCCATCTGACCGATCACTTCCCGCAAGTTTCCTTCCAAGACATCTTGGACAGAATTGGAAATATCTGTCGTATTCCAGTTCAAGAAGTTTTCTGCAGCCCGGGCAATCATTTCATCGGTTGTACCAATTTTTAATTTAACAGCTGCATCGGCACGGACGTTAATGAAGTCCAGTGTTGGGACTGCTTCTGACGTCCGAACATCTGTCGAGAATTGCTCAATATCAAGATAAGAGCGTTGTTCGACAAAGGGAATCATAAAGCCAGCTTTCCCACGCAAGTGACGTTGTTTCCGAAGACCGGTAATGACCACGACTTCGTTGGGTTTAGCGTTCACATAACCTTTAACAAGCAAAATCAAAATAATAACTGCGACTATTAGGCCGGTAATCAACCAACCTGGAATAAATAAAGTATCCATACTTTTTCTCCTTTTTAGAGGTCTCCCCTCTGTTGTTTATTAATCCTAGTATATCAAAAGAAGGCCTTTCCTCAAAGAAAAGACCTGTATTTATGTCTAAATTTATCAAATGTAATCTCTAGCTTATTCTTCGTCAAACAAGCCATTTAGACCGGCGAAAGGACTGTTTTCTTCTTTCTTAATCGCTTGAGCGGCTTGGTATTCTTCTTCGGATAGGATTTTCCAATCATTGCCTTCGATAAAACCTTGTCCAGCCTCTTCTTCTGGAGTGAGAACCTTGAGAGGAATATTGAGCAGAATATTATCCGCTACACTCTCACTCAGGTCAATCTTCCCACCTTCGATTGGAAGGATCAAGTCTTCCTCAAGAGCTTCGATATCTGCCTCTGACTGTACATCCTCAGCAAATACCTCTGTTACAGGATAGCTTTCTTGGAGTTCAACAGGCTCCATGCTTCGGCTAGAGGCCAAAACGATGGTGTAGGTCAACTGGTAATCCAAGACATAAAGACCTGTATCATAGGCTACTCGCCCTGTCGCTGTCACATTCTTCAAATCAAGAATTTCTGGATTGCGCTTTTGCAATTCTTTTAACAAATCCAACTCTTGATCAAATGCTAGTCCTTCAGGATTTTTACGGATTTCTTGTGTAAATAAGTTCATTCTTTTGTCCTCAAATCTTCTAGATACTACTAGTATATCATGAAGCTGTCCCTTCAACCAAGATGTCTCCTCAAAAATTTGTTATAATCATGAAAAAAGATACAGAGACTAGGCAAATTGGTGTTGTACACAAGGTCCCACCATCTCTTGGACAAAAGAGGGTCACTTGCTAGGGCATTGAGCAATGTTAGATAGAGGAGAATTCATGAAAGAAATCGGAGCAGTTTTTCGGCAAATACGTGAAAGTCGCCACATCTCTTTAGAGGAGGCTACAGGTGGTGAATTTTCGCGCTCCATGTTATCTCGATTTGAAAGAGGGAAAATGACCTGACGACGCAACGGTTTTTTCAGGCCCTTCAACAAATCAAAACCAGCCTCAGTGAGTTTTCCCATCTAGCTGGAATCGATCAGCACTCTTTTATTCCCAAATTGTTGAAAGAGCACTATGAAAACATGAGCTTGGAACATGATCAAGCCTTGTACCAAAGCTACCAGCTAGCCTATCAGAAAGATCACAAAAAAGAAGACTTATTAGCCAGCATTATTCTCAAGGCCCAAATGCTTGGCAACTATCCTGAGGTAGAGTTGGCCGCTAGCCAAGAGGAACTAGATTTCCTCTATGACTATCTCTTCTCTGTCATGATCTGGGGAAATTTTGAGTTAAGCCTATTTTCACTGACCTCTCCTCTTTTCTCTAGTCAGCTCTATCGACAATACACAGAGGAATTGGTCCAACGGGAGGACTTCAAGCTTCTCCTAGACTCTTCTCTGCCTGCCCTCAACTCTATTTTTCTCAATGGTTTTTTTCTGGCCATTAGTTCAAAAGAATTTGAAGATGCAACCTATTTTGATCAGCTGATCAAGGACCACTTTTACTCTGAAAACGAAGCCTACCTTCGGACGGTTTATCTCTATGCCAAAGGGAACTTCTCTATCGAAAGGGAGAAAAAAAGAAAGCTGGTCTAGAAAAAGATGGATCAGGCCATTCAGGTTCTATCCATCCTTGATTGCAAGGTTAGTGCCAACTACTACAAACAGGGTATGCAAGAACTGATCAAGGAATCCTGAAAAGAGAGTGGGACAGAAATCGGTAATTCGTTAGAATTCGATTTCGTCGTCCCACCTCCGCACAGTTGAGTAGGGCTGTAAAAGCTGATGAAATCAGCGTAGTAGAGCCCACTCAACCACTGCGTCTTGCTCGACAATCCAAAAACAATTTTGAGGCTAGGACTTTTGTCCCAGCCTCTTTTTGTTGAAAATATGCAACATTTTGTTTTCCATATTTTTGAGGTCTACAATAGGATCATCAAGAAAAGAAAGAGGTCCAGCATGATAAGCAGACTAAAGAATCGTCTCCTTCATTATTTCCTTAAACAGACTAGTTTTTATGTTAAAGAGGAAAAATTAGAACTGACGGAAGAAGAGAAACTGTCTCTTCTCAAGCAGGCCTTGCAACATTTAAGAGAAGTTATTTTATCTGCTAAGCATAAGGAGGAAAGCTTATGAAACTATTATTTCGCAATCACATCTTTGCCTTACTCAGTCTTTCACGTTTTTTGAATACCATTGGTGCTGCGATTTACAACCTTGTCTTTGTGGTCTTCGCGGCTAGCATGCCTCACCCTAGTCTGGCAGTTGGGATCGCCAATCTCATTGTTTTCATCCCAAGTCTTTTCACTATTTTCATCGGAATGAAGGCCGATCACACCGCTAAAAAAGCTGACTGGCTGATCCGAATGGGCTTTCTGCAAGCTATCCTTTTCGTCATCATTGCACTAGTGACGAAGATTCCGGGTTACTTAGCCTTTTCGATCGTTTGCTTCTTGAATATTGTGTCAGATTGTTTCAGTGATTATCGCGGGGGCTTGCAACTTCCCATTATGCAGAAGAACATCCCTAGCGAGGATCTGATGGAAGCTTATTCCTTTCAATCAACTGCTTAGTATGGTTTGTTCGATTTCAGGTCAAGCTCTAGGAGTCTGGCTTTTAGCTATCAGTCACCAGAACTTTGCACTTGTTGCTTCGATCAATGCCCTGACATTTCTCCTGTCTTCCACTTGTCTTTTCATCCGACGAAGTCAACTAACCCACGAACTGATTCAAGTGGATTCGAGTAAGAAAGTTTCTTTCCTTCAAGAATGTCGAGACATCTATCGCAATGTCACCACAATCTTTGCAGACGAAGAAGTTCACAACTTTGAAAAACTTCTCCTATCCTTAATTTTTCATCAATGCTTTTAGGGAGGATCCATCTCCGGCATCTATAATTTGCAACTGCTTCACTCCCCCTTCTTTCATTTGAGCTTTAGCCAATCGCTCCTGATCTTAGAAGCAGTGACTATTTTAAGCATGGTCTGGGCTAGCCTGACACCTCACGATTATTTTTCCAAACAAACCCTCCACCATACTCTACTGTGGATTGCAGGTGGTCTGACCATGCTTGGCCTCACAAATACTCTGGTCCACTGGGATATCCTTTCCCTTCTACTCATCACTTTTCTTGGTTATCTTGTTGCAAAAATCAACCCAAAAGTTTCTAGTCTTTTAATGAGCAAACTGCCAGCTGAGAAATTAGCCTCTACCTCTAGCTTTTTGGGTCTGATAGTAAGCTTTGCCATGCCTCTTGGAACAGCCCTTTTTTCTAGTCTAGCTATCTGGAGCCTTCCTATTGCCTGGGGGATGTTTACCATTCTCGGTTTCACTACCATCCTCTTATCTAGCAAATAAAAAATCCACCGTTGGGTGGATTTACTTTACATATTTCTTAGTCTTTCCACCCGCTCGGCAATGGGTGGGTGGGTATAAAAGAGCTTTTGAAAGCCGGATTCCTTTTTGGGATCGTTGATAAAGAGAGCACTACTTGCACTATCAACTTCTCGCTGCATGGGTGCACTATGATCCAGTTTCAAAAGAGCATTAATCATCCCTTGAGGATTCCGTGTCAATTCGACACTGGAGGCATCCGCTAGGAACTCCCGTTGACGAGAAATGGCTAACTGTACCAAGGTCGCCGCTAATGGAGCTAATACGATGGCAATCAAGGAAAGGATCAGAATAATAATTTCTAAACCACTGCCTCCTTCTCGATCATCATCCCGTCTACGGCCACCGCCCCACCACATCATCCGGCCACCAATGCTTGATAGCATCGTGATGGCACTGGCTAAGGCCACTGCAATGGTGGAGATGCGGATATCGTAATTGCGAATATGGCTAACTTCGTGTCCAATAACTCCCTTCAATTCCTCACGATTCATCACAGCTAGAAGACCTGTCGTTGCTGCAACAGCCGCATTTTGAGGATTGGACCCTGTCGCAAATGCATTCATGGACGGATCGTCTACAATATAGACACGAGGCATAGGAATCTGAGCCACCATGGCCATGTCTTGGACAACATGGTAGAGTTGAGGAGCTTGATCTTCTGTCACCTCGCGTGCTCCGTTCATCCGCATCACAACTTCCGTTGATTGAAAAATCATGCTAAAGGCATAGATGCCACCAATAATCAAAGCAAGGATGACGCCACCAAGCGAGGAGCCTAACCAGAGGTAGCCGACGGCTGCTCCGATAAGGGCCAAGAGTATGAAAAAAGCAATAAGGAGAATCCAGGTTCTCCTTTTATTGCTTGCAATTTGGTCAAACAGCATATTAGTCTCCTAATCCGCTAAAGTCCACCTTTGGTACTGCTTTTTCTTCTTCAGGCACTTGAAGGAATTCGGCTTGTTTGAAGCCAAACATTCCAGCAATTACATTTGTTGGGAAAGTTTCCAATTTCACATTGTAGTTGCTTGTCACACTGTTGTACAATTGACGGGCATAAGAAATTTTAGTTTTCTGTATTGGTCAATTCTTCTTGCAATTGCATGAAGTTGGTGTTAGCCTTTCAAGTCTGGGTAGTTTTCAGCCACCGCAAAGATACCTGCCACTTGACGTGAAAGAGCATCACTGGCTGCCATTGCTTCTGCAGGTGAAGATGCTTGAGCGACTTGTTGGCGAAGTTGAGTGACCTTAGCAAGTGTATCTCCTTCGTACTTGGCATACCCTTTAACTGTTTCGATCAAGTTTGGAATCAAGTCATTCCGACGTTTCAATTGTACATCGATTTGACTCCAAGCTTCGCGAGTTTGCATCCGACTTTTCACTAAACCGTTGTAAACTCCTACTACCATCAATACAAGGACCACAAGGATCCCCAAGAATAATCCATATCATTTTTATTGAATTCCTTTCATTTCTTTCTACCAGTATATCAAATTTCTCTTATTTTGTGGTAAAATTATCTTATGAAACCAGAAGAATTTTATACCCATTTAGTCGACCTCGACTTCCCATTAACTAATCGACAAAAAGAACAATACGAACGCTATTTTGAGTTATTGGTTGAGTGGAATGAAAAGATCAACCTCACTGCTATCACCGAAAAAGACGAGGTCTATCTCAAGCATTTCTATGATTCAATCGCCCCCATCTTGCAAGGGGTTTGATCGAAAACAAACCCATCCGTCTTTTGGATATCGGAGCTGGTGCTGGCTTTCCAAGTCTTCCAATGAAAATCCTTTTCCCTGAGTTGGATGTGACCATCATTGATTCCCTCAATAAGCGGATCAACTTTCTCCACCTACTAGCTGAAGAGTTAGGCTTGAGCGGGGTTCATTTCTACCATGGACGAGCTGAAGACTTTGCGCAAGATAAGGCCTTCCGTGCCCAATTTGACCTTGTGACTGCTCGTGCCGTTGCCCGGATGCAGGTCCTTTCTGAGCTGACTATTCCCTTATTTGAAAGTAGGGGGGCGCCTCCTCGCACTTAAAGCTAGCAATGCTCCAGAAGAGTTGGAAGAAGCTAAAAACGCCCTGAATCTGCTATTTAGCAAGGTTGAAGACAATCTACAGTATGAATTGCCAAATGGGGATCCTCGCTACATTACTGTTGTGGAGAAGAAAAAAGAAACCCCCAATAAATACCCAAGAAAAGCAGGCTTGCCCAATAAGCGGCCATTATAAGACCAACTCAAAAAGAAGCTGACAGTTTGTCAGCTTCTTTTGACTGAACCAATTGGTTCAACTCTTGCCGTAAGGTATGGTAGTGATGGCGCTCTATATGAACTCCCTTGGTCGCCACAACCTTGCTTGCTAGACGGTTAGCAAAGCTTAAAGCATCCTCCACATCTAGCCCTTGCAAGGATGCTGCTAAAAAGGCTCCCAGATGACTGTCTCCCGCTCCTACGGTATCAAGAACTTTTGTCGAAAATCCCGGCTACCTCGTAGAACTTACCATCGTAGGCAAGTGCTCCATTTTCTCCCAAGGTGACGATGACTAACTGCCCCTGTTCTCTGGTAGAGCTTCTTAGCTGCGTCAGCAATCTCTTTCACAAGCTGAAAAAGCCTTGGCTTCTGCCTCATTGAGATGGAGGATGGGTTGGAGATCATAGATTGCTTCTAGTCGATCCTTAGGAATCAAAAGGCTACGAGGTCCTGGTGCAAAGATAACTTGGCCTTCAAGTTTTGACACAGATTGAATGAGTTCCATACCGGTCGGCTCTTCTACTTCAAGGCCACAGAGATAAATAAAGTCATAGCGTTTCTGCTCCAGAGACTGAAGCCATTCCTTCTGAAAACAATATTCCACCCATGATCTGATAAAAAAGTTCGTTCCCCATCCGACTCAATGAAACAATAGCAACAACCATTCGCTCCTGCTACTGAAATCGGCGATTGGATGCCTAACTTCTCTAGTTCTGCCCTGACAAAGTCCCCGTAGACACCTGTCCCCACTGGCGAGATGAAAGTTAACCTTTTGACCTAAAGCATGAAGAACGGAGACGACATTGAAGGCACACCCTCCAAGTGACCAAGTCTGCTCATGAATATGGGTATCCCCTTCCCGACTTGGTAGACGATCCAGATAGACCATAATATCACAAACAGTGGATCCAATCACTAAGGCTTTTGACATGGGGGTCCCCTCCTATTCTCTATCTTTAATTAAGAAATAACAAGCACCGGATAGAGCTGGTTAGTAAAACTAATCCCCCCGATAGACCGGTTGTGGTCCAAAGGTTTGGGAAACCGGCATGATTTCAATCCGGTTGACATTGACATGCTTAGGCTGTTGAATGAGCCAAGACACTGTGTTGGCAATATCTTCTGGCTGAATGGCATGGGCATCTCGATAGAGAGCCTCTACCCGTTTTTCATCTCCTTTAAAGCGAACCGCTGAGAATTCAGTCCCTTCACAGAGACCTGGTTCAATATTGGTCACCCGAATCTGCTTTCCAGCTAGGTCAGCGCGCAGATTTAATGAGAACTGTTTGACGAAGGCCTTGGAAGCACCATAAACATTGGCCCCTGGATAAGGCACCGTCCCAGCAGTTGACCCCATATTGATGACATAACCGTCATTTCTTTCCACCATCTGGGGCAAGATTTTCCTTGTCATATAGGTCAGACCAATAATATTGGTCTGGATCATGGTCAACCAATCTACGATCTCTGCTTCATGAGCTGGAGCGAGACCTAGGGCCAAGCCAGCATTATTCACCAAAACATCAATTCTCTCCCAAGCTTTTGGCAAACTAGCAAGTGCATGATCTACCTGAGAAGGTTCCGTCACGTCCATTTGTAGTGGGAAAAAGGCGGTGCCTAACTCCTCTTGAAGAGCTGTCAATTTATCTAAGCGTCTAGCTGCACCAATCACCCGATGCCCATCGGAAACTAAGCGACGACAGATGGCTTGGCCAAAGCCAGCAGATGCTCCCGTTACTAAAATTGTTTCTGCCATTTTCTTACCTCCAAGGATTATAAAAGCGACCTTTGTTTACCCAAATCAGGACGATACTCAAGACCACCATAAAGATTGAACCTAGGATAATCAAGCGATCACAAGCGGTCATCTCCTGATAGGTGTACCAAGTTCGTTTTTTATTTTTACCAAAGCGACGCAGTTCCATGGCCGTAGAGATCGTTTCAATCCGCTCCAAAGAACTAAAAATCAAGGGAGAAATCATCTGAAGATTTCCCTTTACCCGCTGGACAAAGTTTGCCTTTTTGGACAACTCCAAGCCTCTGGCTTCTTGCGAGAGCTTGATAATCTGGTATTCCTCCTGCACATCTGGAATATAGCGCAAGGTCAAGCTCACTGAGTAAGCAATCTTGTAGGACACCCCTATCTGATTGAGACTCGAAGCAAACTGACTAGGATGGGTGGTCATCAGGAAAATGAGAGCCAGAGGAATGGTACAAACATACTTCAAAGCTAGATTGAAGAGATAAAATAACTCTTGGGCTGTAATACTATATGCCCCTAAACCATCTAGAAGAACTGTCTTTTGCTCCATAGATCTCTACCCCCATATTGAGGGCAAAAGATAGACCATCAAGACATTGAGAAGAGCAAAGATCAGGGCAAAACTCAGAACAAAGGAGATGTCTTTCAAACGAATGCCTGAGGTTGCAAATAAGGCGAGGGCACCTAGACCAATGACCAACAACAAGCGAGTATCGTAACTCAACATGGCAGCTAATGATACCAACAATAAGAAAAGAAGCTTGCTAGCGCCTGAGAGGCGATGCAGAAAGCTGGTTCCGGCATGGTAGCCGACTAAGCGATTATTCATGACCTTCCCCCTTCTGATTCATATAAAACTGGGTCAAGGCAAGAGGATCGACACCAAGTCGATTTGCCAAGGCGAAAATAGACGTTTCTTTCAAATTAGCCCGTCTCAAAATTTCTGGTTGGGTCAAGAGCTCTGCCGGTGTCAAATCAGCCAAAATTGCCCCATCCGTGACCACGACTGCCCGGTCAGAATAATCCAACATCAGCTGCATATCATGGGTAATCATGACAATGGTATGGCCTTTTGATGGAGTTCATCAGAAAGTCCATAATTTCTGTATAGTTTCGTTGGTCCTGACCAGCCGTCGGCTCATCGAGGACGAGAACATCTGGTCCCAAGACAAGGATAGAGGCGATGGTCACCCGCTTTTTCTGACCATAAGATAGAGCAGAAATCGGCCACTTACGAAATTCGTAGAGACCACAGGTTTTCAAGGCTTGATGGACACGACTTTCGATCTGGTCCTCTGGGACATTTCTCAAGCGAAGACCCAGGGCCACCTCATCAAAAACCATGTTGGTCGAGAATCATCTGGTTGGGGTTTTGCAGGACATAGCCCACGCGCTCTGCCCGCTCCTTGACACTATCACCCTTGATATCATCTCCCTTTGAGAAATAGGTTCCTTCCGTCTGGATGAAGCCACAAATCGCCTTAGCAAGGGTTGATTTTCCAGCCCCATTTTTACCAACAATCGCCAACCGTTGACCTTTTGGAATGGTTAAGGAAAGGTCTTTTAGAATAGGGCTGGCCTTCTCGATAGGCAAAAGTTCAAATGACCAAGCTCTAAAGATTGTCTCTGCCTCTACTCCTTTTTTTCAAAATGAGGAGTTGGGATATCTACTGATAAATCCCCAAGTGGTAATTTTTCTACCTTGTCCAAATGCGGTAGCTTGCTGATATCCTGGCCTAACTGGCGAAGAGTTGTTAAATAGAGGGGTTCTCGAATCCCATTTTCAGCCAGCAGTGTCGTTCTCAACAACTCATCTGGTCGCCCATTAAAGAGAACTTGCCCTTGATTGATCAAGATGACCCGATCGATAGGACGGTAGAGCACATCCTCCAAACGGTGTTCGATGATAATGGTTGTCGTCCCTGCTCTTCATGAATCTGATCGATCAGATCAATGATATCCTGACCCGACTTGGGATCTAGATTAGCCAGTGGCTCATCAAAGAGCAGGATCGGACTTTCGTCGATCAGGACGCCTGCCAAGCTGACCCGCTGTTTTTGTCCACCGGATAAATCTTGAGGCCGATGGTCCAAGAGCTTACTCAAATCTAAGCGCTCCGCCCAGGTATGAACCCGAGATTTCATGCTTTCCAGCTCCACCATATCGTTTTCAAGGGCAAAAGCCAAGTCTTCTGCAACACTAAGACCGATAAACTGACCATCCGTATCCTGCAAGACCGTACTGACCAAGTGAGACTTCTCATAAATACTGAGATCAAAGGCTTCTTTCCCCCGAATAAGGAATTGCCCACTACTAGTTCCTTTATAGATATTGGGAATAATCCCATTTAAGCACTGGCCTATCGTTGACTTGCCAGAGCCAGATGGTCCCACTATCAGGACCTTTTCTCCCTCATAAATGGTCAGGTTAATCCCTTTTAAGGTTGGCTCAGACTGGGCCTTATACTGGAAGGAAAAATCCTTCAATTCAATGATTGCTTCTTTCATTTAGTTTGCCTTTTCCCATAAGAGCGCAAATTGGATTGCCAACTCTGCGATTCGATCCTTACCATCTAAGTCCTCATGACTGGATAAGGTTCGGATATCCCATTTTTCTTCCGAGAGGTGGTCCGCCGCATAGAAGAAATGGCAGAGAGCAAAATCCCGAAAAGCTGCTAAGGCCGCCACTGCCGAACATTCCATATCGACACAGATGGCTCCTGCTTCCTTTCGACGCTTCATCTTGTCGATGGTTTCTCGATAGGGAGCATCTGTCGTCCACACTTTTCCCTGACTGATAGGAAACCTTGTGACTATCCAGAAAAGCTTGGAAGAGAGGAAGGACTCCCTTGTTTACTTCCACTTCATCACTAGCCGGAAGATAGTGGTAACTAGTCCCCTCGTCTCGAAGAGCAGCTGTTGGAATGATGATGGAGGTCGCCTCAATATCTTGGTCCAAAACCCCACAGGTCCCAAAGAGCACTAGTTTTTCCATCCCAAATTGAATCAAATCCTCTATAATCCCCACACAGGAAGCAGCCCCAACTGGTGCATTAAAGACAGCAATCTGTTGGTCTTCAATCGTAATCCCATAGACAATGACTTCAAAGTTAGCCATGGAGGTTCTTGTAATCACCTCATGTTCATAATTTTCAAGGAGGCGCGCAAAAGTTACTCTTGAAAAGCAAGAGATGACTACTTTGGGAAATCCTTCAATTGGATCGTGTAGGTCTTGTGGATTGATAATCGCCTGTCGATTGGCATCAAATTCTTCTAACAGCATCTCTTGCTCCTCTTTCATTTATTCTACTTCTAGTCCTCTATTATACCATAAAATCGGCTTCTTTCCTTCTAACAAAGGAGCAAGAAGCCCCACTTGTTCGCCTTTTGTGCTAGGAAAACAACAATTTGTCCTCCCAAAAAAAAATGAAAGAGGGATAACTCACTCACTTCGTCAATCGTCGACCTCTTTTCCTGATGCAAAAATAGATAAACCTTACTGACTCCTACCTCGCTCTCTCTTTTTCAGGGCTCAGGAAAAATTCGTTTACAAAACAAAGCCTCGCTCTGCTCGATATTTCTAGGGCTTTCTCGGGAAAAAAATTCGTTTACAAAACGAATTTTTTCTGCTACTCTCTTAGAAGCAAAGGTTTTTTAATGTCATCCTGTGAGGTGACAAAGACACAGAATATGAATAATCTGAGGGCCCTTGCTATGCAAAAAATTCATGGGCTCTTTTTTGGTGCCCAAAAGTGAGGTTATTATGAAAGAAGAATCAACTGTTGATTTGCTCCTGGATGTCGATCAAAGTCCGGCACCCCTAAAAGGAATCTTATTAAGTTTCCAACACGTTTTCGCCATGTTTGGGGCAACCATCCTGGTACCACTCATCTTGGGCATGCCCGTATCCGTTGCCCTCTTTGCATCAGGGGTTGGGACACTGATCTATATGACTTGTACCGGCTTTAAAGTCCCTGTCTACCTCGGCTCTTCCTTCGCCTTCATCACAGCCATGGCTTTGGCAATGAAGGAAATGGGAGGAAAAGTCGATGCAGCCCAAACAGGGGTTATCCTGACCGGTCTGATCTACGTGCTAGTCGCTGCAGGGGTTAAAGTTGCTAGGCACTCGCTGGATTGACAAATTGCTTCCTGCCGTTGTCATTGGACCTATGATTATCGTTATTGGTCTTGGACTTGCAGGATCAGCCGTTAAAAACGCTGGTTTTGTCGAAGGGGGAGATTGGAAAAATGCCCTTGTCGCTGTCGTGACCTTCCTGATTGCTGCCTTCATCAACACCAAAGGAAAAGGTTTCTTCAAAATCATTCCTTTCCTCTTTGCCATTATCGGTGGTTATGTCTTCGCAGTTTGCTTGGGCTTGGTGAACTTTGATCCGGTCCTCAAGGCTAACTGGTTTGAGATTCCTGGCTTCTATCTTCCTTTCAATACAGGGTGGGTGCCTTCAAACAATACAACTTATATTTTCGGTCCTGAAAACCATCGCCATCTTGCCAATCGCTATCGTAACTATTTCAGAACACATCGGTGACCATACCGTGCTTAGTCAAATCTGTGGCCGTCAATTCTTGAAACAACCGGGACTTCATCGTACCCTTCTTGGTGACGGGATTGCAACATCTGTATCAGCCTTCCTTGGTGGTCCAGCTAATACCACTTACGGTGAAAATACAGGCGTAATCGGAATGACTCGTATCGCTTCTGTTTCCGTTATCCGAAATGCAGCCTTGATTGCTATTTCCTTGAGCTTCCTTGGTAAATTTACTGCTCTCATTTCTACCATTCCAAACTCTGTTCTCGGTGGGATGTCCATCCTTCTCTACGGGGTAATCGCAAGTAATGGTTTGAAAGTCTTGATCAAAGAACGCGTTGACTTCAGCTTGATGCGCAACTTGATTATTGCAAGTGCCATGTTGGTTCTTGGACTTGGTGGAGCAATTCTGAAACTTGGTCCAGTGACCCTATCAGGAACAGCCCTCTCCGCTATGACAGGAATCATCCTTAACTTGATCTTGCCACATGAATCAAACTAAAAGAAAAAGTTCTCAACACTGAGAACTTTTTTTATTAGAGTTGGGCTAATTGCAACAAGCGTTCTTTGGACAATTTTTTGATTTCAATTTGATTGGCATCCAACTAATTCAAATTCACTTGAGTCCAAAGCATCCAGTAGAGCTTCTAAATTCACAGCAGCCACCGGCTTATAACTCTCTGGCATATCGGGATTTCCAGTGATTTCCACTAAGTTCACTTTCCAGTCGATGACCTCATCCATATTGACCTTCTCTACAAACTCTGCTGGAACAAAAGGCACTCGTGGCAAGACAGTATCCGTATCTTCTGTTAGACTGTAACTGCCAATAATGCCTCCCGTTTCGTTCTGACGGTAGAAACGAACTTGACTAAAGAAGGCGGAGCTGTATTGAACCTTTTTAACCACTTGACTGAACTCCTCTAAAGGTTGAGCAGAGTCTAAGATTTTACGGAGGAGCTCACGATCCAAAATAACAGAATGAGCAAAGCCCTGAAGCTGATATTGATGAAGGTCTGGATCTTTTTCTAGATTCTGTAGATTCTTCAGCAAATAGTTCTCATAGTCAAAAGAGAAAATAGAATCTGCGTCATAGCTGGTTCCTAAATTATCGTGAATCTCATTTCCCAACTGGCGAGCTAGGGCACTGAGCCATTCCAAGATGAGTCGCCAATCTTCAAGGGTGGCAAAATCTGCAAGGATGAACTGATAAGCATGCTCTTGATCCAGATAGCGAAGGATGATTGGCAAACAGCTCTTTCCATAGCGGATACACAGCATAGCTGGAAAATCTTTGAGAGAGCGACCAAGCATGGCTTCCTCAAAACTGTAGGTAAGAACTCCCTCCACCAAATTCAATACATCTTTAGCTGGCATCACTTTTTGATAGCCAAACATACTCTTTTTATTTCGAATTGAAAACACAACTGACATTTGTTTTCTCCTTTTTGTAATCGCTTACCAAATTATAGCACAAATTTTCATGATTTTCCATATAAAAAAACAGCCAAAGGGCTGTTTTTAACTTATGCAGAGTCTCCATCAAGCGTCTCACCGATAACTGCCAAACGCTCGCTAACTTCTGCTTGTGACATCTTGTGTTCTTCAACATAACGATTGCGTGGGTGAACACGGCACTCGTGTGAGCAACCACGGAGGTACTTGTCTTCGTTCTCTTCTGAAGTCAAAATACGACGGTTACAGAAAGGATTTCCACAGTTGACATAGCGTTCGCATGGTGTTCCATCAAACCAGTCTTTTCCGACAACGCTTGGATCGACATGGTTGACATCGACAGCAATCCGCTCGTCAAAGACGTACATCTTCCCATCCCACAGTTCTCCTTGAACTTCTGGATCTTTTCCGTAAGTTGCGATACCACCGTGCAATTGGCCGACATCTTTGTAGCCTTCACGGACCATCCAGCCTGAGAATTTCTCACAGCGGACACCACCCGTACAGTATACTACAACCCGTTTGTCCATGAATTTTTCTTTGTTATCACGGACCCATTGTGGCAACTCACGGAAGTTGCGGATATCTGGACGAATAGCCCCACGGAAGTGTCCAAGGTCGTACTCGTAGTCGTTACGAGTATCAAGGACAACGGTATCTTCGTCTAGAAGAGCTTCTTTAAATTCTTTTGGAGACAAATAAGCACCTGTCGTTTCAAGGGGTTGATGTCCTCATCAAAGTTTTCATCCTCTAACCCAAGGTGGACAATTTCCTTTTTGTAGCGAACAAACATCTTCTTAAAAGCTTGCTCTTCTTCCTCATCCATCTTGAACCAGAGGTCTTCCATGCCTGGAAGGCTGTGAACGTAGTCCATGTACTTTTGCGTCGTTTCGTAGTCGCCAGAAACAGTTCCGTTGATTCCTTCGTCAGCGACTAGGATACGCCCTTTGAGCCCGATTGACTTTACAGAAAGCCAAGTGGTCTGCCGCAAATTGTTCTGCGTTTTCGATGGGAACATATTTATAGTAAAGTAAGACACGAATAGGTTTTGCCATAAGATTCTCTTTTCTAAGATTAAATTATCAAAATTTTTTTCATTCAACTATTCTAGTATACTCTCCCAAGAAACAGGGATGCAATTTAATTTGACTGAAAAAAATAAAAGCCTGGGATTCCAAACTTTTATTCAAATTATTAAATAACTTTTATAAGCTACCCCTTAGTCCTCTAACTCTGCCTCGATCTTCTTCTGTTTTTCCGATTGATGAAAGGCGAGTGGTTTCTCTAACAGATAAGTCAGAAAGGGCAAAGACTAAAATGGCAAGGACGATCTTGAGCAGATACTTGGGACTTAGCATAAAACTCATCGTTTCCCGCTTTCCAATCACATCCGTTGCGGCCACAAATAAGGCAAATAAGATGCCTGACCCGATACGACTGAACCAGCTATCTTTTTCTAACATATCTCGAACATCAATCCCAGAACTAATCCTTCTGACAAGAGCATAAGCTCCCATAGCAATCAAGAGAATGAGCTCTGGCATATAGGCTAGTAGGTCCAAGTCCAGGATACTAGCTTTCACAAAGGCGGATACTGCAATAAAGCAGGTCATTCCAAGAACAAGTTCCCCTGCAATTTTTCCATCAATCAGCATGGTCCGTTCATCTTTTACAATTGGTTCTTTCTTTTGTTTCATATGATTCCTCTTTCTATTGTTGAAAACTGTTACTCCCAGAACAGTTGATCCAGTGTCTTATCCAAGGTCTTACAAATAGCCAGGCAGAGGCTGAGGGTCGGATTGTACTTCCCTGCCTCGATCAGGCCAATGGTCTGGCGTGTCACCCCGATGGCATCTGCAAGATCCCCCTGGGTCATATCATGCTCGACCCGGGCCATTTTTAATTTGAGATTTTTCGCCACAGGCTTTTTCCTTTCTTGTTTTTATAACTCTATTATACACTATATTTTTCTATTTTTGCAACATATATCTTTACATTTTGTAAAAAAATATTTTTGATAAACAAAAAGCCTGGTTTCCCAGACTTTATCTTCTTATTTTATGATTAATCTTTAGACAAACTTCCGTCTTTTGTTTGGGTACGAGCATAGGCAATCAAGAGAAGAGAACCTGCAATAGCTACCACTAAAAGCATTGACAGAACCTGCTACAACACCTTGTAGGAAAGACTTTGTTGGACTTTATCGTTTGTAGATCAAGACATCCCCAATCGGAGCAATCAATCCCCAAATAAGCAAGTTGGCAATGACTTGTACGACGTTAAAGACGATCAATTCTTTCTTGGTCACTTCTCCTTTTGAGATCACCGATTTGCTTTGCGGAAGAAACCAACAAAGAGTCCAAACAAGCCACTAGAAATGATCCAAGTCCACCAAAGACCACCGGACATCGCATCTTTAATAGCATGACCGATCAAAGCCCATCAAGAAACCAACAATCGGACCCAAAGATCACACTAAAGAGGGCTTGAAGAGCATATTGCAACTGAATGTTTGGTATTTGGAGCAGGTGCTGGAATTGGGAATCATCGCAATCACGACAAAGAGGGCTGCTCCAACCCCAATAGCTACAACATCCTTAATTGTAAAAAGCTTGTTTTTTGTTTCATATTTTATCTCCTATTAAATTTTCCATTTTTTTCTAATTTCGATATGCCAAGAAGCTCCCAACTCCTACATTATAGGCCTTGGCAAAAGGATCCCTGGTTGATGGCAAGACCAACACGGTAGAGGGAATTGATATAAAGGATTGGCTGTCCAATCCGCACGTCGGCGAAAGACTTGCCGTAGGTTACTTGGTTTTGGTAAACCAGCATGTCATTGTTATAGATGGTCACTTCAAAGCGTTCCCCAAATTCAGGGTTTCAAATGATTGAACTCTTCCCGAGTAATCGAAGTCCAGAGAGAACCAAAGCGCACATCCAAGATGTCAACGGCTCCTTTGACAAGATTGTCCTCTATAACAGTCTCCACCACAGGGATTTCTACAATATGTTCGACACTGAGTTCTGGTCCCACTTCCTCAAAGCTGATATGGCCACTGGCCAACTTAGCTCCTGTATAGGCATAGACATCACGCCCATGGAAGGTATAAGAAAACTCTGTATTGGCCCGACGGTTCTTCACCTCTGAAATCTCACGGATAGCAACAATCCCTACATGTTTCTTGATAAAAGAGAGGGTTCCATTATCCGGTGTGACAATGTATTGATTCTTCGCCGTTTTGGCTACGACGCTCTTTCGTTTAGAACCGACACCCGGATCGACCACCGAAACAAAGGTTGTCCCTTCTGGCCAGTAATCTACCGTCTGAAAGAGGCGGTAACTTCCTTCAAAGATATTGTAAGGGGTAATGTCATGGGTCAAGTGGTGAATCTTGAGGGTTGGTGATTCCTCTAAAGCAACCCCAATCATAGCAGAGACAGCCCCATCCACCAGACCAAAGTCTGACTGAAGGACTAGTAAATTATTGTGCATATTTCTTCTCCATCATGTCATTTTCTATCTAGCTTTTGATAGACCAATTGTCCCAGAAGATAACCTAGTAGAGCTCCAAGAAGAAGGGTCAATAAAAACCAGCTCACCGTCTCCATATTCGACGGTACCATAACGCGTTCAATATAATCCATCGACTTCCCACGTGCTAGTAAAGAAGCACGGTAACTAGCCGGTTGAATCCACATCATCAGAATGGGCCCTGTCGTCGTAAAGGAAAAGAGGAGGAAAGAAAGCGCATTGCCTAACTTCGACTGGTAGTGTCCACGGGCTGCGACCAATTCGGCCTAAAAGCCCTCCAATAACAGCAGGAAGAAAGGCTCCAGCCCCATGACGAGTGAAAAGGAAAAAGGCACCAATCACAAGAGCGACTACTAGAATGGCTCCTGTTCGTTGAATTTTTTCAACATAGACTCGATAGATCCCTCCACCAACTAGGGCGAGAAAGCTGGAGCATAAAACATATTTCCTCGATTGTCTACCAGACTTCCAAGTAGGACGCCTAATCCAATGGCAAGAAAAGTACAAGCCTGCAAAGGCTGCAACCTGCTTAAACTGATGTTTCTGTATCATGTTTTATTCACCTACCCATCCTTACCGGTGACTAATTTTTTTGGTCAAGAAATCACCAATAAATTGAATAAAGAAAATCAACAGCAAAATCAAGAAGGTTGCTAGTAAGGTGACATCATTATTAAAGCGTTGGTAACCATAGAAAATAGCTACATTTCCTAGACCTCCCGCTCCAATCGCTCCCGCCATAGCTGTTTCACCAACCAAGGAAATGAGGGTCACGGTTGTGACGCGAATCAAATCAGGAAGTCCTTCACGAAGATAGACACCAACAATATCCCAGAAGGTTGCCCCACTTGCTTGGGCTGCTTCAATCACACCTCGGTCAAGTTCAGATAAAACGACTTGAACTTGGCGGGCAAAGAAAGGAAAGACAGCTAAAGATAGGGGAACTAAGGCTGCTGTAGGACCAATCCCAGTTCCGACAATCATACGAGTAAAGGGATTAATCAAGGCTAGCAAGATGATAAAAGGAATCGCACGGAAGATGGATGTGATTTTATCCAAGATATGGAAAACCAATTTATTCTCGATAATCCCACCTGGTGCTGTCAAGACTAATAATAATCCTGCAATGAGTCCCAATAAACCACCAATCACAAAAGAGATAAAGGTCATGTAAAGGGTCAGATAAATCGCTGTTCCCCATCCAGCTTGGCCACTCCAGCCCATCCGGTAAACATTTGGTAGATAGGTTTGAATAAAGTCAATCATGCATTACTCCCTTCTTTTAAGACACGCACAGAAACACCTGCTGCTTGTAGATCCCGTTGTGCTGCAGATAGATTCGCTGCTTCTCCAGTCAGGATAACAACCAACTCTCCAACAGGGGTATGATCCAAAATTTCAATATTTCCGTGTAGAATATTTGCAGACACTTGGTACTGTTTATAAATATCGTTGATAATCGCTGTGTCTGTCACCGAACCAGAATATTTCAAATGGGCTAAAACAGAATCAGCTGGCAATTGCTTAACAATTTGTTGCTGGTTGATTTTCACCATAGCTTCATCGATTCCTGTTGCAGTTGTGATGAAGTCTTGTGTCAATTCGTTCTTAGGATTAGAGAAGATGTCTAAAACAGAGCCTTCTTCAATCAATTCACCATTTTGCATGACCGCCACCCGATTGGCAATGTCTTTAACGATCTGCATTTCATGGGTAATCAAGACCACTGTCAAGCCCAACTTCTGATTCAGCTCTTGCAGAAGAGCAAGGATTTGTTTGGTCGTTTTTTTGGATCTAGTGCGGATGTTGATTCGTCAGAAATCAAAATCTTTGGATCGTTGGCGAGCGCACGCGCAATCGCCACCCGTTGTTTTTGTCCACCTGACAATTGAGCAGGATAGTTGTCCGCCCGATCTGACAGACCAACTAGTTCCAACAACTTGGCTACTTTTTCAGCCTTTTGCTCTTTAGATAAGTCTGAATGTTTAAGGGCAAAGGCCACATTTTCAGCAGCGGTCATTTGGGCCATTAGATTGAAATGTTGGAAAATCATACCAATGTCCCGGCGTTTTTGGCGTAAAGCAGCAGCATTTAGGGTCACCTGATCTTGATAGATGACATCCCCATCTACGATGATAGTTCCCGCTGTTGGCACTTGCAAGAGATTGATGACCCGTACAAGAGTTGATTTCCCTGCTCCAGAATAACCAACAATCCCGTAAATATCCCCTTCATTGATATGAATGGTCACATCCTTTCACAGCTGAAATTTCACGTTTTTTTCTGATGAAAGGTAACATCGATATGGTCCAGTTTGATAATTTCTTTACTCATAACTTGTGATTAACTCCTTAATTAATTCAATATGGGTATAGTAGTCTGCTATTTTCACATTCTCATCCCCACCATGATCTCGACTATTGGCATTTCCGATTCCAAAGGCAGCCATTGGAACTTGCAAGGCCTCAAAGACCGTATGCATAGGACCAGTACCTGCGGTTGTTGGAAGGACACAGACTCCTTCTGGATAAAAGCGTTTAGCCAGATCAATCACATTGAGAATGGAAGGTGCACTCATATCACTCCGATAACTCATTTCTCCTAGTGTATAGACTAAATCAATCTTTTCAAAGCCATTTTTATCCAACTGAGCACGAATTAGTTCTAAGACTTGTTTTGGTTCCAAGCCAGGCACCAATCGAACTTCCATCTTGGCTCGAGCTTCTGCAGGTAGTATGGTCTTGACTCCTTGGCCCTGATAGCCTGTTCCCAAACCTTCAATGTTCATGGCTGGTTCAAAATAAAATCGTTTCAAGAACTCACTGCGTTCCTCTTTCAAGATAGGCAATTGAAGATTGTAAATCTCAGTCACATCGTCTGCTGTCTTATTGGCATAGCGGTCAATCAAGACCAGTTCCCGCTCGTTAGGCTCCTCAATCAAATCATAGAGGCCATCCACCAAGATGCGACCGTCTTTATCCCGAAGACTGGACAAAGCATTGAGCAGATACCAGGATGCTGACTCCACCACTCCACCATAGCTGGAATGGATATCCACATCTGCACTTCTGACCACCATGTCAAAGGTAACAATCCCCTTGTTTCCACCTGAGATTTCCAGTTCTCCTTGTTGGTTACGGGTCCCTTGTTCCCAGACTAAGATGTCTGCCCCACGCAAGTGTTTTTTGTGCTTGGCTAGATACTTGTCTAGATCCGTTGAGGCAGATTCTTCTGCCCCTTCGATGATAAAGGTAATGTTAACCGGAAGGTCACCATTCTCACGGATATATTTTCGAATAGCCGTCAAGCGTGCGGTAATATGCCCCTTGTCGTCATCTACCCCTCGACCATACATGGTCCCATAATGGACCGAAAGCGTAAAGGGATCACTTGTCCAAGGCTGGTCGCCATCTGCTGGAACTGTATCGTAATGGTTGTAGAAAATGATGGTTTTCGCATCCGGATTGGGTGAAACAAATTTAGCAATAACAAATGGCGCTGTATAACTGTCATCAACAGTTACCTTAGCCCCTGCAGCTGTGAAGATTTCTCCCAAGTAGGTCGCCACTTCTTTTAGACCAATCTGCTGGGCAAAGATGGATCGCTTGGAGATGAGAGTCCTCAGGACTTCAAAATAATGCTGAGCGACCTCATCGTTTTCAAATTTGCGTATTTGTTCTGTCTCTCTTGGATTGGACATCATTTCCTCCTACTATACACGATAAGAGGTAGAGAAAACCTTCTCCACCTCTCTATTCATCCTCTTGATTACCAAACTGGTTGGTCCATACCGTCTGAAGATTCTTCAATCACTTTCTTCACGTTGTCAGTATGGTAGGCTTTAATAATGGCTTCGATTGCTTTCGCTTTATCAGATGATTTCCAATCTTTCTTAGCTGCAATCAAGTTGTACCATTGTTTAGAGTTGCTGTTTGCTTTTTCTACAAAGAGAGCTTTCTTGTAATCAATACCTGCTTCACGAACAAAGGTGTTATTGATGATTGCTGCATCAACTGATGGAAGTGAAGAAGCTGTTTGAGAAGCGTCCAACTCAGAAATTGTCAAGTTCTTTGGATTGTCTTTGATGTTGCTGATGGTAGCCAATTCCCCATCTTTTGTATCCAACTTGATCAAACCAGCTGATTCCAATACATACAAAGCACGGCTTTCGTTTGTTGGGTCGTTTGGTACTGCAATGGTTCCTTTTTCAGGAATGTCTTTCACATCTGTGTATTTGTTCTTTCCATCTTTTGTACCAGAGTAAAGACGGATTGGCGCAATATAAGTATCTGCTACAGAAACTAGATCTGCGCTGTTTTCTTTGTTCCAGTTTTCAAGGTAGTTGTAATGTTGGAAAGCGTTGATATCCACATCTCCATCACGAACAGCTTGGTTTGGTTGTGAGTAGTCTGTAAACTGAGTGAATTCCAATTTGATGTTTGCTTTTGCATCATCTAAGTTCTTTTGCACTTCTTTCCAACGAGCTTCTTCTGTATCACTTAAGTTCATCACCCCAACTTTAACAGTTGTCACACCATCTTTATCAGATGATTTAGATGATTTTTGAAGAACCCACATGCTGCTAAAGCAAATGTTGCAACGGTAGCAAGAGCTGCTACTCCAAAAAGTTTTTGTTAATTTCATAATCTTTTCTCCTTATGATGTTTTTAAATAACCTTATTTAATATCAGAAGCTTCTGGAAGGAAAGTTCCACCGAAGTACTTCTTAGACAATTTTTCCAGTGTCCCATCTTCGTACAATTCTTTGATCCGTTTGTTGACGAAGGTTTCCAATTCTTTCTCACCTTTAGCAAGGATTGGGTATACGTATGGTTGTTTATCGCTTGGTAGTTCGATGACCTCCAAGTTATCCAAGCCTTGGTCCTTGATGATGGCCTCAACTGTCAAACGTTCAAAAATCTTATAATCTGAACGGCCATCACTCAAATTAGCCAGAATGGATTGGATGGTGCCCTCTGTATATTTGAGTTCTGTTGGATTATCCTTATGTTCTTTATTGTAGGCTTCCAACTGTTTCGCTGTAGAAGTTCCTTGGATGACCTCTGTAGACTTGCCACCGATATCATCTAATGACTTGATGCCTGATCCTTTTTTAACCACTAAGACCACTGGGTTCTTTGCGTAAGGATTTGGATACAAGTATTTTTCCGCACGTTTTTCATCGTAGCTAAGGTTGCTGACACCGATTTGGTAACGATCACCGTCTAAGCCCGCAAAGATTGAAGACCACTCTGTCTTATTAAAGTTGACTTCATACTTTTCTGATCCTTTGAAGATTTCACGCATGACTTCGATTTCATAACCCGTCAATTCCCCATCCTTATCATAAGTGAAGGGTTTGGTTGTTCCAACCGTTGCGACTTCAATGGTCCGTTTTCCACTTGATTGACTTGATGACTTTGATGAGCAAGCTACCAAAGTCCCAACTGTCGCCAAGCCAACAAGGCTCAAACCAAGATATTTGATGAATTTATTCAATTTCATTTGTTCTCCTTTTTCACTAAAATTGTTTGTTCCTCTGTAAAAACAGCTTTTTCCATCATATCAAAATTCCTAACTCTTGGGTATTATATTTTTCTTTATGGAGGTGATAGGTTTTTATCTATCACGTCTCATTTGGTTGAAAAATTTTTTTCCAGCAAAGCGAGGGCATTTTTCTACGTAATAGGGAACCGATACTGCAAAAGCAGCATCATCTATGACCATGCTATCATGGTGGAGATCCGGTGCATCCGGTGCACCATTCGATCCAATAAAAGCAAAAATCCCTGGGATTTTCTCCTGATAAAAGGCGAAAATCTTCACCCGCTGTCGATGGCTGAGCCTCTACAACTTCTGCAAAAGACTTAGACCAGCGAAAGACTTTTTTAGCCAAGGCCTTATCATTATAGGTGACCGGGGGCGTCTTGCCCCATTCAAACTGGACCATGACTCCTGTACTATTGGAGATTTGCTCAATCACGCGAATGAAATCCGCTTTTAGGCGTTTCTGGAGATCTGGATTAAAGGTTCGAATAGTTCCTTCAAAATAACCAGACTTTGGTAGAACATTCCAGGTTGAACCAGCTTCAATATGGGTCACAGATAGAACAGCTGTCTCAAATGGCGAAACCGTGCGAGAGACCAAGGTCTGCAACTGCTGGACCATACTAGTGATTGCTACAACAGTGTCCAAACCGAGATCCGGCCTGGCAGCATGACTGCTCACCCCAGTGACAGTCACCTTAAATTTTTCAACCCCTGCCATCATAGCTCCTGGGCGCAAGGCCAACTGACCCGCAGGCAAAGACGGCATATTGTGAAATCCGAGGATAGCCTCTACATCTTCTAGGAGTCCGGTCGCTAATACAGCAGATGCTCCCTCAGAAGTCTCCTCAGCTGGCTGAAAGATGAAGCGAATCGTTCCCTTTAAATCCGTTTCCATACCTTTTAGGACTTCTGCAGCCCCTAAGAGGCTCACCTGGTGGAAGTCATGACCACAGGCATGCATGACACCAGGGTTTTGACTTTGATAGTCGAGACCCGTGTTCTCCTGAATTGGAAGGGCATCAATATCTGCGCGAAGGGCAATGATAGGTTTACCCTGCCCAATTTCAGCAATCAATCCTGTTTTTAATCCACTGTTTAAAATGCGTACACCTAGCTTTTCCAAATAGGCTTTGAGATAAGCTGTGGTTTGGTATTCTTGTCCAGACAACTCTGGATGCTGATGCACATAATGCCGAATGGGCACTAGATGTTCATAGGAAAATGAAACCATTTCTCGTCCCCTTTCTAGCATAGTTCTATTCTATCACTGTGATCTCTATTCGTCTAATTCCTATTTTTTTCTCTCAGTTATAGCTAGGGACTATATCATTGTTTTCATGACCTCTCCCACCTTTCCTAAAAAGCCGAAGCACAAGAAAAAAACCTTTGAAGAAATCATCTTCAAAGGTCTATTTCTATTAGAATCCATCCACGTTGGTGTAGATTTTTTGAACATCTTCGTCGTCTTCAAGAACACTGTAGAGTTTTTCAAAGGTCTCCAAGTCTTCACCTGACAATTCCACTTCAGACTGAGGAATCATCTCCAATTCAGTCACTTGGAATTCTTCAATACCTGATTCACGCAAAGCAACGATAGCCTTGTGAAGGTCAGTTGGAGCTGTGTAAACAGTGATGGTTCCTTCTTCTGCTTCGACATCGTCTACATCCACATCTGCTTCGAGCAAAAGCTCAAAGATAGCATCCGCATCGTCACCAGCAAAGACGATGACACCCTTGTTGTCAAAGAGGTAAGATACAGAACCAGAAGCTCCCATGTTCCCGCCATTTTTACCAAAAGCCGCACGGACATTGGCAGCTGTACGGTTAACGTTTGACGTCAAGGTATCAACGATCAACATAGAACCATTTGGTCCGAACCCTTCGTAACGTCCTTCTGTAAAGGTTTCGTCCGTGTTCCCTTTTGCCTTATCGATCGCTTTATCAATCACGTGTTTTGGCACTTGCGCTTGTTTCGCACGGTCGATAACGAATTTCAAAGCAGTATTCAATTCTGGATCTGGCTCACCCTTTTTAGCGGCTACATAGATCTCAACACCAAATTTGGCATATACTTTTGAGTTGGCACCATCTTTGGCAGTTTTCTTGGCTACAATATTGGCCCATTTACGTCCCATGAGGATTCTCCTTGTGTTTGGTTCATATTATTTTCAATCTTTAACATTATATCACAAATCGCCTAACTTAGACTAGAATTTTCTATTTTTAACGGTGGATTTTATTGGAATTTTCTTCCAGCAGAGAACTTGATAATTCTATATAAGCTATCAAAAAATCCCCACCCTCAAGTAAACTGTTTATTCTTCCACTCTCACCGGCACTCGGCCCCAGGTTTGTTCCGGTAGTTGGGGATGGCCTAGTTGATAAACTTGATCCGCCTGCTGGCTGAGAGCATCCCAAGGTTCCTTACAATTCGTGTCACTAAGTCAACTTGACCTTTTAGTGACTTAAGGTGAGCTTAGCCCTCTTCAGTAAAGCCTAAGACATGGATAGCGGTCGGCAAGATTTCTTCTCTCGCACCTACTAAGATATATGTCAAAATGCGACGCACACGTGCCTTGGTATAGCGCTTGGTAGCCACCTGGTTAACCAAGTCTTCCACAGAACACGCGCCTCGAATGGCATCCTTTATCCGATTGGCCAGTTCTTCATTGACCTGAAAAATCTGTGTCAGATCCGGATGGGTTAGGATTTGATAATTGAGCAGTTGATAATAATCCTCCCAAGACACCTGAGGAGCCGACTGAAAGAGATGGCTATTGGGCATAAATTTGTCGACAAAGCCCTGATCTTCCTTGTGTAGGCGTAGACTTGTAGCAGAAGCATAGGCCACTTCTTTTTCTTCCGAATGGTAACCCGCTCCCTGTCGTCGGATAGGCTTAAGTGCAATTTCCTTTCCAGCACAAGCCTTGGCATAGGCCAATCCCAAGATATGGTTGGGAGTATCTCCTGTAAACTCCACTCCAACAAAGGTTTCCCACATTTTTTGGGTCTTTTGTGGATAGGATAAATCTTCTGGAAGACTTCGTAGGAAAGCTTCCATTTCTCTTTTTTTCTCAGAGTAAACTGTCGCAATCGCTTGGTAATCCAAGACTTCTTCTGTCCCAAAGGTCAATTGATCAATTCCCAGACGGGACAAGATCTCCACCGCGCCCTTGGCAAAATGGTCAGCTGACTGAACAGCCACGAGAAAGGGGAGCTCGACCACCAGGTCCGCTCCATTTTCCAAAGCCATCTGGGCTCGCGTCCACTTGTCTACAATGGCAGGCTCACCACGTTGGACAAAATTCCCGGACATAGCCACAATCTTCAGCCCCTCTACCTGTTTCAGCAGGTACTTGTGCCCATTGTGAAAGGGATTAAATTCTGCAATAATACCTGTAACTGTCATGTTCGCCACCTATTAAAAGGAGCCCAAAAGGCTCCTTTTATTTTTGATGTTTTCCCTCAGATTCACGTAATAACTCTAGTACATTAACAGTTGGCAAAACTATTGCTTCCTTACTGTCCAAGCTTGATAACATAGAGACAAAACTTCTTAAATAAGGATAAATAATTGATGTCCCATTAATAGCTAAAAATTTATTTGGATCCTCATCCCCTGATTTTATCTATATTTATTTCAAAAATAACCAGCTAGTTTTACAAACAACTCTCCTGTTCTCTGTATCTAAAATTTTTGAACTTAGAACAACTCTACCTTCCTTTTTAGATTCTGTAGTACCTATATTTAAATCTAAATTTAAAGTTCTTTCATCATCTGATAAATCAACATTTCTTAACAATTTAATTTCTTCGATTTCATATTTTTGTAAATATATAACTGGTTTTTCCATTTATCTCACTCTTTTCATTATGCTACTAACTTAGCACTCGAAATATCACATAAGCTAGAAACTGAATAAGTGGCTTTGGTAAATGATTTTTACATCCATATCATTACCGCCTATTTTTACTTATTTGTGTAGAAGAATTATTAAATGAATAAGAAACTCCATGGTTAATTTCAGACAACAAGTCATCTGATACATCATATTCTTCAACATAATAATGGTCTGATTCATTGTCAACACGTTTAATAAAATCATTTAATAGACTATCGTCATTCTTTAAAGACTCTAAAAACTGTTTCAATTTTTCCTTTTTGGGTCATGATTCCTTCTCCTCTACATATTCCTTCCTCGTTATTATATCAGAATTTCCTTCTTTAAGGCAATAAATAACCTTGATATATGGAGTTATGTTTGTTCCCTTTAAAATTTCAGGTTTTCGTTTGCTTTTTAGAATAATAGTCTCCTGCTTCTTTTACTAATTTACAATTATTCTCTTTACAATACTCATCGATAATTTTTCCAATTCTTCGCTCTTTACCATCCTTATTTTTTTCAATGTTTTGTGCTAAATTTTCTACTAACTCAATAGTTTCCCAATCAGTTAAATCTAACAATTCACTTTTCTTCATCATAAGTCAAATAAATTTTTGCAATCTTAATATTTGCTGGAGCTTCACCGTGTTTTTTTCTTTTGATCATACCAATACCGAGCATTAGATATATTATCCCAAAAAAATACATACCTGCTCCAGCCCAAAAATCATCATTTTTATGACTACTTATTACTAATTCTGAGTGCTCAACCAAAGAAATGATTTTTTTACTACTGTTACAATGATAACACGCTGTTATTGAGTTCCTGTTCATATCTTCCCCGTGCTTATAGATACATTATAGCATAAAAAAATTTCAAAAATTAATAATCTATTTACTTCTGTGCCACGAAGAACCATCGTTTGCTGGTCTTTGTCGGCTCCTTATCTTCAAAGTCTGCGTACAATTTGAAGGATTTAAAGCCAGCCTGCTCCAATAAGATGTCATAGGTCAAGACTTCATAGGTGCGCTCCTCATGGACTTCATCATGGCGACTAAAGGAGCCATCCTCTTCTTGAACAAAGAAGGTCAGCTCATGGACAATCGAGTGAGGGCTTCATCCTCATAAGTATCCCAAAGCATAGCGAAATCTTCCGCATTTTCATGGTAAGAATAGCCTGGAAAAACCTCATCAGTCTGGTAGGTCGAATGGACATCAAAGATAAAAACACCATCTTCATTAAGAGCATTATAGACTTCTTTGAAGACATCTCCCACTTCTACTTCGTCTTGCATGTAGCAGATGGAATCGGAATAGCAGGTCACAAAGTCGTAGGTCCCTGCTTGGGACAGATCCAGCATATTGCCCTCGATAAAATCAATCTTTTGCTTGGCTGAAGCCGCTCTTTTCTCAGCGATTTTCAGCATATCAGAACTCAGGTCTAACCCTGTCACATCAAAACCAGCTTGGGAAAAGCGGACAGACTGAATCCCTGTCCCACACGCCAATTCCAGTAATTTTTTCTTATCTTTTGTCTTTGGGAGATGACGGAGAGAGAAATCCGTCCATAAGTCATACAAACTGTCATCCATGACCGCATCATAGACAGCCGCAAACGTTTCATAAGTCGCCATAATCATGATACCAAGTCCGTCCGTAATCGGAATGAAAATTAGGAGCTTTGACTTGGCATCCTGATCCAAGCCAAAGCTATCTATTTTCCGACGATTACAGGACGGGTTCAAATCCTTTCTAAGATACAAAGGGCGTTAAAAGCATGGAGAAAATTGAAATCTTTCCGACGTATCACCAGATACAAAGGAAATTACTATTTTTCTCACAGCTTTTAGCTCGTGTTCCGTTTCCAACTTATCCAAACACGAGGCCCCATCCTTTCTTTCCATAGAATTTCAATTTAACCAACAAAACCCAGTTGTCACCAACTGAGTTTAGCTGCTTATGCTAGGGCTGCTGAAAGATCGACAGCACTTGCTTCGTGCCAGAGCTTTTCTAGGTTATAGTGGGCACGCATTTCTTCTGAGAAGACATGGACCACCACACCACCTAAGTCAAGAAGGACCCAACCTCCAGCTGAATCACCTTCGACATGGCTGGCATTTCCCCCAGCTTCAACGACTTTCTCACGAATATTTTCTGCGATAGCTTCCAACTGACGGCTGTTCATAGAGCTTGCGATAACAAAAGTAGTCTGTCACGCTGGTTAAGCTTTGGACATCCAAAACCACAATATCTTCTGCACGTTTTTCATCGGCAGCTTTAACAACAAGTTCAAGTAATTCTTTTTCTTTCATTTAGTCCTCTTTCAAATATTTCACAAAGGCGTTGTAGGTTTCAAGGGTTTGGGGATAAATGGGCAATCCTTGGTGGGCTAGGTGTTCGACTGTACGAGCTGTTTCATAGGCCACCGCACGATCCAAGGAGACTTGGGCGATGTCACGTGCTTGCTCCACCCCTGGAAAGGCCCGGTTGTGCTCAATATAATCTGCCACATAGACAATCTTGTCTAAGGTTGACATCTGCCCACTTCCCACTGTATGAATCTCAATACTACGAAGAATAGCAGGATCTGTCAACCCGAGATCTTCTTGGATCTTGTATATCCCGACCATTCCATGCCAGACATTGTTGCCCCAGTTTTTTAAAGCTGGATCTAGCTCATAGCGATCAATCAAGTCTAAAAATTCCTGATCCGATAATTTCTTGGCATAGTCATGCAACAAACCTGCCAGGCCAGCCTGCTCTTCATCTGCCCCATAGCGTTTGGCCAAGTCACGAGCGGCCTTCTCAACTCCCAAACAGTGGGTTAGGCGTTTTTCTGGCAGAATTTGACCCATTTTTTCAAGTAAGACCTCACGAGAAAATCCGAGATAGTTTTCATAGGTCATTGATACAAACCTTCTTTCTTGATGTAGTCCAAGACTGGTTTTGGCAGCATAAAGTTGGGCGTCCGACCTTGAGCGATAAACTCGCGAACCATGCTAGAAGAGATATCCATCAAGGGAACATCCACCCAAATCACGGGGTAAGAGGTTCCCGCCTTGTAACGGGGCGTTGAACCTCGACAAACTGGACCATCTCTACTAACTCGTCAATCCGATACCATTTTGGCAGGTAGTCCACCATATCGGCTCCAATGATAAAGTAATAGTCTGTATCAGGGTCTCGCTCATTGAGTAACTTCATCGTATCGTAGGTATAAGAAATCCCTTTACGCTCTAGCTCAATCGTCTCGATTTCTAGTCCTTCAATCCCTTCAATGGCTAGTTCTAACATTTTCAGGCGATGACGCTCATCAATGGTTTCTTTTTTATCCACATGCGGAGGCTCATATTCTGGCATGAGAAGGACCTTGTCCAAGCCCAATTGTTGGCGGACCTGGTCCGCAACTACAAGATGGGCATTATGGACAGGATTGAAATTCCCTCCGAGGATTCCCACTTGTTTGCGTTTCTTGTCTTTAATCTCTGGCTCTAACTCCACCTTGGTAAAGGGGGTTAATAGTTCAATGGACATATACCTGCTCTCCTGTGTCTCTTAGATTTCTTTCACTTTGACTGAAATCTTCCGGTTTTCTTTTTTGCTTGATTGTTTATACAAGATGAGGATGCGTCCAATTTTTTGAACCGTATCCACACCGATTTCTTCTTCCAAGATTTCCGCTACTTCATGGATATTCTCATCCGTATTTTGAAGGAGGGTCACCTTGATCAGTTCGCGAGCGTCTAGCGCTTGGCGAACACTGGTTTTGATTTGATCGTTAAGCCCGTTTTTCCCGATTTGGATAATAGGTTTGAGGCTGTGGGCTTGGCTATTGAGGAAAGCCCGTTGTTTGGATGTTAATGTCATGTTTTTACAATGTTTCTTTTTTGATACTTTTCTGTTGTGGTGGCGGTCGTCAGCGACCTCCTTACGGAGTTCCATGACTTAAATTTGAGCCTAGGTCTCAAACTTTCCGCGCCTAAGTAGTAAAACATCTACTTAGGCTTTCACCACAGTGAAAAGTATCCTTTCTAGGCTCGTTGCACTCGCCCCTGTCTAAAAAGAAACTGTTTCCTTTCATATTTTTAAATGATAGCTTTGCGTGATACGACGGCGACGCCTTCTGGTGCCCAGACCGCTACTTTGGCTTCTCCATTGACGCGGATCCAGCCAAGTCCAGAGATAACGAGATCCGTCTTGTCCTTGATGGTAAACTCATGAGAAACCAATGGTGGGAAGTCTTCTTTTTCCTTGCTATTAGGAGGGGTTAGTAAGCCTCCGACATGCTTGTCATAAAAAGCCGTCGCTCCTTCGAGCTTGGTTCGGTGAAGCTTGAGTTCGTTATCAAAGAAAGCTGTGAAACCTTGCTTTTCTCCCTTGATAAAGTCAAAGCGCCCCAAACCACCCAAGAAGAGGGTTTGCTCGGGGTTGAGCTGATAAGTCTTGGGCTTGATTTCCTTTTTAGGGCTGACATACTTGAGGTTTTTAGCTGTCAAGTAGTGAGCCATCTGGTGGCGATGGATAATCCCCTGGTGTATCGTAGATGTAGGATCCATCGTCCAGTGGGATTTCAATCTTATCCAGTGTCGTCCCTGGGAAGCGAGAGGTCGTGATGATATCCTTGTCCCCAGTGATTTCTTGGATAATCGCATTGATGAGGGTCGATTTCCCTACGTTGGTCACACCCACCACGTAAACATCACGGCCTTTGCGGTGCTGCTCAATCTTTTCCATCAAATCCTTGATGGCACTCTTGTTTTGGGCAGAGGTGAGGACCACATCGACAGGACGCATACCTTCTTCGTGGGCTCGCTCCATCAACCAATGGGTCACCTTGTTGTCCTTGACAGACTTGGGCAGGATATCCTTTTTATTTCCGACCAAGAGGACATCATTTCCTGCTACAAAACGAGGCAAGCCAGGAATGACGGAGCCATTAAAGTCAAAAATATCCACTACATTGACCACGAGGGCATCACTATCTCCTACTTCGTGAAGGAGCTTTAGGAAATCATCATCTGTCAGATGCACATCTGTAATTTCATTGTAGTGACGGAGACGGAAACAGCGTTGGCAATAAACTTCGCCTGTTTCCAATCCCTTTTCAAGAGCTGATTGGGGAGTATAGCCTAGTCCCTCTTTGTTTTCTGTCTGAATGGGCGCTCCACAGCCAATACAGAATAATTCTTCCATTCTTAAATTCCTTTTTTGTATACAATCGGACCATATTTTTCGGCCATTTGCTTCATAACACGGCGTTCACGCGCTCGGTTGATCTGTGTCTTGATGGAATCATGCTTGACCAAGGGCTTGACCAAAATCGAACGAATGCCCGCCCGATGAGCAGCCCGAATATCGGTCATTAGTTGATCCCCCACCATGACCACTTCATTTTTCTCATAGTGGAAACGCTTGAGAGCCCGATCAATCCCAAAGGTAAAGGGCTTGAGTGACCAAGCTTCATAGTCAATATCAAATTTCTCAACCGCACGTTTGACCCGTTTAGGACTATTATTGGACACCACGATGACCCGAATCCCGCCATCACGAAGGTCATGCAACCACTGGCGCATTTCAGGAGTTCCATCCGGATTATTCCAAGCAATCAAGGTATTATCCAAATCCACAAGGACCGCCTTGATGCCCTCTTTTTTCAAGTCTGCAACGGTGAGATCATAGGCCGCTTCCACCGCAAAATCTGGTTTGTAATTTTCGATTGACACGTTGTTCTCCATTTTTTATATTCTCTTCATTGTAGCATAATTGGACGTATTTTGCACTTGCTTCATCGCCCCTATTGGAAAAAGCATAGTTTGGTTTGTTATCTAAAATAGACAAAATCGTTACAAACTTTCAAAAACATGATATAGTAGTAGAAAAACTACACGGAAGAGTTATGATAGCAAAAGAAAAAAAATTGAGGGAGGTTTCTCCTCTCCTCCAAAAAATCATCAATTGGTCCTCCATCATTGGAGCCCTTGCAACCCTTGCTTTCTGTATCTGGGCCTACTTTGCTGGTATCCTCCAATCCAAGGAAACCTTGTCGGCCTTTATTCTCCAAGCAGGAATCTTTGGACCTCCTCTCTTTATCCTTCTTCAGATCCTTCAAACAGTGGTCCCTATTATCCCCGGCGCTCTAACATCTGTCGCTGGTGTCTTTATCTATGGCCACATCGTTGGGACCGTTTATAACTACATTGGAATTGTCATTGGCTGTGCCATTATCTTCCAGCTCGCAAGAATGTACGGGCCTAAGTTTGTCCAGTCTATGGTCAGTCAGAAGACTTACGACAAGTATATTAACTGGCTCAATGAAGGCAAACGGTTCGATCGCTTCTTTATCTTCATGATGATCTGGCCCATCAGCCCTGCAGACTTCCTCTGCATGTTAGCTGGTTTGACCAATATGACCTTCAAACGCTACATGACGATTATTATTTTGTGCAAGCCGATTACTTTGGTCATCTACACCTACGGTCTCACCTATATCATCGACTATTTCTGGCAAATGATGTAAAAAGAGAGTGGGACAGAAATCGGTAATTCGTAAGAATTCGATTTCGTCGTCCCACCTCCGCACAGTTGAGTAGGGCTGTAAAAGCTGATGAAATCAGCGTAGTAGAGCCCACTCAACCACTGCGTCTTGCTCTACAATCCAAAGACAATTGAGAGGCTAGGACTTCTGTCCCAGCCTCTTTTATTTATAGAATCCCTTTTTCCTTTTGAATAATGAAGTCTTTTAGGGTGATGAGGAGGACTGCTAACAGAATCATGCCCATCCCCAAAAAATCAATGATAAAGAAATGTTCCTTCATAATGACAAAGGCAAAGAAAACCGCCGAAATCGGCTCAAAGGATGCCAGCAAGCTTCCTTTAACAGCCCCTACCAAAGAGGTCCCTTTCAGAAAGGCTGTATAGGCAAAAATCGTCCCAATGACCACCAAACCAAAAAGAGCCATCCAGGTATCCAGTCTGTAGTTTCCAGAAGAAGAAAGAAGACCGCTAAAAGGGAGCATCAAGATTCCTGGAATGGCCATCCCAACTCCAATTACCAGCATACTTCCCCATTTTTGAATCAATTTAAGAGGTAAAATGATATAGAGGGCATAGGCAAAGGCTGACACCACTCCCCAAGCCAAACCTTTGGGATTAATGGCCAGATGGTTGACTTGACCGTGTGTTGCTATTAAGAATGTGCCACCAATCGCTAGAAGCATCGAAACCACTTCTGCTAGTGTAGGGGCCACTCTATCCTTGACACAGGTATAAGCCAAAATACCCACTGGACAGAGATACTGTAACACAGTGGCTGTCCCAGCATTGGATTCTGCAATCGCCTCTAAATAGGTTAGCTGAGTCAATAACAATCCTAAAAAGGCAAAATTAAGGAGCGGAAGGTAGGAAGATTTATCTTTGACAAAGGCCAAAAACTTCTCCTTATCTGCAAGGCAGGAAAGAATAATAAGGACAATGCCGGAAAAAAGTAAACGAAGATTTGTTAAGCCAATAGCCGAAAATCCGTGAACCATTAAATATTGCCCGCTGACTCCGGATAGTCCCCAAGCAATCCCCGCTATTAAAGTAATCAGAGTCCCTTTTAGAGTTGTAGACATGCTGCCTCCACAGATTTTTTTTACATCCTAATTGTAACACAAAAATCAGCCCAAATGGGCTGATTTACTGTAGGATTTAAAAAGTATTTTTAAGGGCCTATCTAGAAGAGATTAGTCTTCTTTTCTCCCTTTCTTAGCCATCCCTAATCCGAGACTACCTAAAAGTAGAAGCCCGGCCAAGCTGGTGAGGTTGGAGCTCGCTTCTCCTGTTTGAGGAAGCGCGAGGGCTGGACTTGCTTCTTCTCCATTTTCAACTGACACGGAGTCATGATGAGGAGCTAAAGCTTGAACCTCCGTATTTTCTTTCTTTTGAGCAAGAAGCTGTGGCGTCGGTTGAGCAGTTTGCGAAGGAAGGACTTTCTTTGGAGATGGAGATACCGGCGTATGGTATTCAGGACGATCCGGGAGAACAGGATTTTCAACTTCTTCCTTAGTAGACAAGCGCAAGATAGTTGCTGTTAATGCATCTAGTCGAAGGCCTCTTTCTGTCCAAGAAATTCCTTTTGGATCAGTCAAATTGATAACACCTGCACGTTCCCCATCCACTAGAACATCCGCATTTCTAAAGCGTTCTAGGTCAGTTCCTAGAGCAAAATCACGCGCCTTGGTATCTGCATTGACCAATACTAGATAGACATCTCCATTGCTTGCAGTGATTTGGTAACCAATCACCTGATCCTCTTCTTCCACCCATTCTCACCTGGAATTGTCAAGAGCTTGACGCGGCTCTTCACTTCTTCCATGTTATCCATACGGAAGGCGTCTGTCGACTTACGAAGGGCAATCAATCCTTTGGTAAAGGCGCGAGAACGCGTATTCTCTGGATAGAGGGCTTCATTGGTTGCTTTTTCCCAATCAAAGTGGTTGACGGCATCACTTGAGTCATAGGAATCATGGATAAAGTAAGGGTATTCAAATGGTTTTCCATTTTCATCTACCAACAAATGAGATTTGTTTGGAACCTTGTCATCAGAAACAGGCGTGCGGTAAGCTGGATCCTTGAACTGCTTGGTCCGACCATATTCTTGACCAGAATGAAGGAAAGGTGTGCCTTGAGCTGTCAAGACCAGCAAATTTCCGAGACGCAAGCGACGATGGATCTCCGCATTATTAGCTGGAATGCTAGGATCTTTCTTGATAGACTGAGCGATAATATCAAAGAGGGTCAAATTATCATGGGCTGCAATGTATTGGATAACATCACCGGGACTATCTGCCTCAAAATTGGTTGGTTGTGCGATGAGATTCTTAAAGATAGTTGCAATCTTTCGTTTTCCATTGGTGATAAAGGCTGGTTGTCCCTCATTTGGATAGCCCGATTTTAGATTGTTTCGAACATCATCTGAGAATACTGCAACCGTGTCTGTTTTCTTCATCCAGGATTGGTCTGCTGGTTGTACAGGACTGTTTTCATCACCTGCATAGGTCACCCAGCCTTCTCCCAACATAATGAGATTTGGATTCAGAGCCCGGGCTGCCTTGTAGGCTTCTTCGATAGAGGCTGCGTCATGGTCGCCCATCATATCAAATCGGAAACCGTCCACCTTGTAAGTATCCACTAAATACTTGATCGAATCGACCAATACCCGTTTGGACATGTAGTGGGTTGTTCCCAAGCGTCCACCACCAAAGCTCGTCCGAGGTGTCCCATCCGCATCCATGAAATGGTAGTAATTTGGCTCGATATCTTCAAAGATGTCGACATTGGCTGTATGGTTATAGACAACGTCTAGTACCACTCCCATTCCACGTTTGTGAATTTCATTGACCAAATTCTTGAATTCTTCAATTCGTTTTTGAGGATTGCTTGGATCGGTTGAGTACATCCCTGACAAGGCAAAGTAGTTCTGTGGATCATAGCCCCAGTTGTAGTTGCTATTGCTTGAGGCATACTCTAACAAGCGCTCGTTGTTTTTTAATTCATTGACGTGGTAATAAGACAGGACTGGCAAGAGTTGAATGTGCGTTACACCAAGGTCTTTGAGGTAATCCAATTTTTCAACAAAGGAGGCAAAGGTCCCAAATTGACTCTTAAGCTCTGATGCCAAAGCCGGATCAGAAGTGAAATCTCGGACATGAGCTTCATAGATGATAGCATCTTCCCGTTTCTTAAAGTTTGGAATGGACGCATAGGTTAAGTCACTCGGACCTAATCTACTTGGATCAACAAAGGCTGCTTTTGCTACCTTATGGACATCATCTGTCTTGGCCAATTCACTGTTCCAAGCTGCCAATGATTTGGCATAAGGATCAAGGACTGTGAAGGTTTTCCTTGGCGTTCAATTTCATACTGGTAGAAATAGCCGTATAATCTTGGATTCCCAGTCCTGAATCACCTGAAAGAGTCTGCTTCCAAGTGCCTCGCTCCCCTTTTTCCAGAGCCACACGGCCAACTAGTTTTTCAGAATCCTTTTTATCATAGACGACAACAGATACCTTGTCCGCACTTGGTGACCAAAGGGTGAGATCCACTTTCTTACCTGCTTCATGAAGATGAGCTCCGAGAGTCCCATCATAGCTATAGGCTTCATCCTTGAGGCGCCAGTTCATTTTGGTCGTAAAGCGGTCATTATCGTATTGAACGGTATAGGACTGATCAACTTGAGAGAAATCCCCCGTATAGGTTACTTTCTTGCCTTTCTCATCTAAAAGCAGGTCCGAGATGGTGACAGGATTGCCCTGAGCATCCGTGATCTTGGTCCGCTTGAGCAACTCCTCTTTCTGTGCTCCAGCCAAGGTCGAGAAGCTGGCTTCAATCTTTTTCTTTACCGACATGTTGAGCCCCCGTCATACGGATATCGTTGACATAGTATGGGTTGGTGTAAACGGTCGGATCATCATCCCGTAAGAAGATCTGGCTATGGTTCTTTAAATCAGTAAATTTATAATCTTCTTGTCGAATCTTCACATCGTCTCCAGACTTGCTCTCGTCCAATAATAAGAAACCAAATTCTTTTGCAGCTTCCTTTAGGGGGATATCAATGTAACGACCGTATTTCCCTGTCGCTGCAAAATCTGTCCCATCCGGCCAGGCGGCACTGCTCGGATTTTCTACATCTCCCCAATACCAGAGAGTTTTTTTGTCATAGTTGCCATCTGTCCGGTAGTAATTTGACTCTGACAGTTCCCTCTGCTTGAGGCTGATAAGAATAAACTTTAAATTTGTCGTCCAACCAAGCTTCATTCATTTTTGGAGAAAGCAATTCAATGGACTTGTCCCCTGTGATATTGTCCCCTTTAACATTGTTGATGAGGAAGCTAATCTTCTTAGCCTGATCATTTTTAAGCTTGACATCTAAATAATAGCCGTAGTCATCTGTCTTTGCATCCTTAAAGGATTGGGCACCTGTCGGCCAGTTTTCAGATGGTTTTTCAACATCATCCCAGGTCCAAAGGCCCTTGCGTTTCCTTGTTTTCTTCTGGTAGCTTTTTCACGTGAATCCGGATAGTCTGATCAGCAATCGGCTCCTCTGCCTTCTCAGACTTGGAGATAGCCACTTCTTCAGTGAGTGCGCTTACATTTTCAGGCGCTGTGACACTTTCATCCGCCACTTTTGGGGTTTCACTTGTCTCAGTGTTCGTAGCTGGTTTCACATCCGATGAAGAACTCACCTCTTCATTAGAAGGGCTTGTCACCACTTCTGAGGCTTGTGCAGGGGTGTTGATAGCTTCATCCGCACTGACCGGACCAGCAAAGGCCGTTAATAAGGCTAAACTCGTCGCAATCGCCACCGAACCAACACCATTTTTCAATCGACGAATCGCATAGACGACTTGTTTATCGCCTGTCACAGAAGGTTTCTGTTTCATATCTGTCTCCTTAAAATGATTAGTGTTCAACCAGTATAGCATGTAAGAATTATTTATGCAAGCGTTTTCTTAATTTATACTACCTTTTTCTATTGTTCTCCCTCATACCAGTCCCAAATGGACTGGTTTATATTCTAAAAAGTATGGTGAATTTATGGCTCAACCAAAAATCTTGATTTGGGCCTTGTCTTGTGTTAATTCAACAAATCCTTCTTCAACGATATTTTTCCAATTTAATTTTCTTGGTCACAATTTT
>BNJU01001511.1_pt1 | contig 39561 bp, 51 predicted proteins | sample 8539281 | NCBI WGS metagenome assembly BNJU01 (sample SAMD00202456, study PRJDB9452) | human saliva metagenome | isolation source: human saliva | place: Japan
TAAAGATAGTAAAGCGTCCTGTTCCGATAAATGATATACATCCGCTTTGGACAAAGCATCCTAACGAGTGCAGCGACGAGGAGTATATTGAATTCTACAGAAAAGTGTTTATGGACTACAAGGAGCCGCTTTTCTGGATTCATTTGAATATGGATTATCCTTTCAATCTGAAAGGTATACTTTACTTCCCTAAGATAAACAGCGAGTACGACTCTATAGAGGGTACTATAAAGCTTTACAACAATCAGGTGTTTATTGCCGACAATATAAAAGAAGTTATTCCTGAGTTTTTACTGCTGTTAAAGGGTGTAATAGACAGTGCGGATATTCCTCTTAATGTATCAAGATCTGCATTGCAAAATGACGGTTCGGTAAAGAAAATCTCGGAGTATATTGCAAAGAAGGTGGCGGACAAGCTTTCCGGAATGTGCAAGACCGAGAGAGATAAGTATGAGAAGTACTGGGATGATATAGCACCTTTTATAAAGTACGGATACTTAAAAGATGAGAAGTTCGGCAAGAAGGTGGAGGATTACATTTTATTCAAAACCATAAATGACAAATACCTTACAGTTGATGAGCTTATAAAAGAAAACAAGTCTGATGAGCCTGAGAGTGATTCTGCAGATGAGAAAACGGACAGTGATGAAAAGGCAAAAGAAAATGAAGAGAAAAAGACTGATATCTTCTATGTAAATGATGTAAAAGAGCAGAGTCAGTATGTAAATATCTTCAAATCGGCAGGCAAGGATGCTGTAGTACTTCCGCACAGTATAGATGTACCTTTTATATCAACTCTTGAAATGAAGAGAGGAGATGTAAAGTTCTTAAGAATAGACTCCGATGTCAGTGATGATATGAGAAGTGAGGATATAAGCGAGGAATCAAAGAAGGCTTATGATGAATTATGTGAGAAGGTAAAGAGCGCACTTCACAACGATAAGCTTAAGGTAAGTGTGGAGCATCTGAAGAATGATGAGGTTTCTTCAGTTATTACTGTATCTGAAGAGAGCAGAAGAATGCAGGAGATGATGAAGCAGTACGGTATGATGGGAATGGACCCTTCCATGTTCGGAGGCGAAGGAGAGACACTTGTGCTTAATGCAAATCATCCGCTTGTAAAGGAACTCTTATCAGACAGTCACAAAGAGTATTTTTAATATGATTTGTGAGCAGCTCTATGATATGGCTTCCATATCACATAGCCCGCTCTCACCTGAGAGAATGACTGCATTTATAAAAAGAAGCAATGAACTTATGTTAAAACTTAAATAAAAAAGGAGCTTCCTGTATAATTTAAATGGTGGACGTTGAAAATTGAAAATACCTCAGAGTAAAAATAAGACTACTGACTGGCAGGTTGGTAAAATCTTATCAAACAGAGAGGTATCTACAATGAAGTCTAACACAAAACACAAAAAAATTGAAGCAATTACAGAAACTACTTTGGTGCTCGGAATCGATGTCGGAAGTGAAACGCATTATGCAAGAGCTTTTTGATTACCGAGGAATCGAGTATTCTAAGAAACCATTAAAGTTTAGTAATGATGAGGCCGGATTCGTGACGTTTAAAGGATGGATTCTGGACATCAAAGAAAAGATGAGTAGGGGACAAAGTGGTTCCAGGAATGGAGCCCTACCGCCACTACTGGTTCAATCTTGGTAAGTTCCTTCAGGACAACGAGATGAAGCCGGCTCTTGTGAATCCTCATCATGTAAAGAAATCAAAAGAACTCGACGATAACAATCCGACAAAGAACGATCGTAAGGATCCGAAAGTCATAGCAGGACTAGTTAGAGAGGGACGTTACATGATCCCATACCTGCCTGAGGGTGTTTATGCAGATCTTAGAACTGCATCTAACATGAGATTTCAGCTACAAGCGGAGCTTACAAGAATTCAGAATAGGATCAGTCGTTGGTTCAATATATATTTTCCTGAATACAAAAACAGTGTACGGGCAGCCGGATGCTAAAAAGCGGAATGCTGATTCTTAAGGTGGCGCCACTTCCGGAAGATATCCTGACGTTGGGTATCGATGGGGTGAACCAAATCTGGCGAGATGCGAAGGTGAGAGCAGTTGGGAAAGCGAGGGCAAAGACCCTGATAGAAGCTGCTGAGCACAGTGTTGGAAGCAAAAGAAGGTGAAATATCTGCAAGGATGGAAACTGTATGCTGCTGGAGGATTATGAGTCCAGAAATACTGTCTTCAGGAAGTAGTAGCTCTGATTGAAGAGCTGGTAAAAAAGATTCCAATGGCTGAAAAGCTGTTGGAAATTAAGGGAGTAGGAATTAAGACGGTGTCGGGATTCCTGGCTGAAGTAGGCGATATAAGCCGCTTCAATAACCCAAAAGAACTGCAGAAACTTGCAGGTTTAGCATTGGTTGAGAATAGTTCGCAAACATAAGGGTGAGACAACAATAAGCAGACGAGGTCGAAAGAGACTAAGATATCTGTCTTCGAGGTTGCAATGTCCCTTGTTTCAAAAGAACCGGAGTTCAGGAACTCCACCATACTATACAACCAGAAAGCTGAAGCCATTAAAGAAGATGCAGTCGCTGATGGCTGTGGCGGCAAAGCTGCTCCGTGTCTTCTTTGCAATGCTGACCAAGGGCGTGGACTATGATCCCCAAAAGCTGGTTGGTGATATAAAGAGACCGGCAGTATATCTGCAGGTAGCATAAGCGTACAATGTAATCAATACGGCGGCCGTCCTATGGGAGGTCACTAAACAAAGCAGAATGTAGCAGATAACGTCCACTGATCACAGTGCTGGTACAGGAAGCGAGTCAGTAATCAACAATACAAAGAATGAGCCGGTAGTCGGCAGGAATTGTAACTATAGAGATGACCCCGTAAAGGAGCATAGCTGACACCCTAGTTATGGGCAGGCAGGACGAAGGAAGTTAGGACCTCTGGAGACAGAGATGATCCTGGTGGATATAGGAGGTTAGCTGCCATAGAGGGATGGGTATACACAAGGCCAGTAAAGCGAAAAATAATGACGTTTTATTTTCGTGTACCCTTTTTACTGCTATTTCAGTACCAGATACACTGAAATGTTCGTAACTCTGGCTTATTTACTGAGACAGACAAGGTCAAAAAAACCTTGAATTTTCAACAAAAAAACACTTGATTATAGGAGGAGGCTGTCACATCAAATGTGGCAGCCTCATTTTTTTATTGAATTATTCAACACCTACCATAACAGATGTAGCTTTTTACAATAGCATATGCTTCCTTACCTACGGCAAGCTCAAGCTCTTCTACGGCATTTTTTTGATATTGTAGAAGAAACTATGCCAAGCTTTGTTTCAAGAGTTACGATATCGTTTACGGCACCTACCTGAATATTCTTTACTGTGCCTTTGAATTTGTTTCTTGCAGATATCTTCGGAAGTTCAGTTGCAATCATAACCTCTGTAGCCTTTGATAATGGCAACAGCTTCAACACCCTCTTTAAGTCCCAATTCCCTTGATGGCGTTCATTGAAATAGTGGATGAAACTACCTCATCGTTTACCTTGATAGATACGATACCGTTTACAGCACCTTCATTAACGTTAGTAACAATTCCTTTGAATTGATTTCTTGCGCTTAATTTCATTTTTGCAAAACCTCTTCTGTAAATAATTTACATAAAGCGTATTGCCTTATGTATCTAATGATACTACCATATATCTGTGAAATATCAAGACGTTTTTATAAAAATGCAACGGGATAGGCGTAAACGTATTTTTAGTTATGCTTGACTTATATCGGCTGTATAATTATAATGGATGTAGTTTTTTAAAACTACATTAAACGGAGTTGAGATATATGACATATAGATTGATTGGAGACAGTTGTACCGATTTGGATGATAATCTAAAGAAAGATGACAAGATAGTCATTGTACCTCTCACACTTGAAATCGGAGATTACAGTGTTAAAGATGATGATAAATTTAATCAAAAAGGTTTTATAAAAAAAGAATGGCGGAGTCGAAAGATAGGAGCAAAGAGTGCCTGTCCGTCTCCTGAGGCTTTTTCAAAGAAGCTATGGAATGTGATACGGATATGGCTTTTTGTGGTGACGCTTTCAGAACACTTGAGCGGAAGTTACCAAAGTGCCGAGATCGGTAAAAAGCTATATGAAGAGGAACATGACCACAAGGATATTTTGGTACTTTCTTCAAAATCGGCTTCAGCCGGCCAGTACAGACTGATGTTGGAGCTTGACAAACTGTGTAGGCAGGGGCTTGGATTTGAGGAGATTTCAAAGAGAATCACAAAGCTTAGAGATGAGATGAAGACATACTTTGTTATTGAGACTCTTGATACATTAAGGAAAAACGGAAGACTTTCCGCAGTTACCGCATTTATAGCCTCAGCCCTCAATATAAAGCCTATAATGGGTGCCGTGGACGGTGTAATAATAAAAAAAGACCAGCAAAGAGGTATGCAAAAGGCGCTTGCAAAGATGGTTGAGATAGCAGTAAAAGAGGCGGGAGATAATATATCGGAGAAGACTGTATGTATCACACATATAAACAATTTGGAGAGAGGGCGAATATGTGGCTGAGCTTTTTTTCAGAAAGTCAGGTAAGTTTGAGGATATAAAGATTGTAAACGGTGCAGGAGTAGCGACATTGTATGCAGGTGACGGAGGTATAGTCATCGCTGTAGGATAATTAAAAGTACACAATAATAAATTGTGTACTTTTTTTGAATTTTATGATAAACTAATTTTTAGAAAACATGAAGTTATTTAGAGCTTGTTTTTACTAATATATAGCGAGGATTTTTATGAATTTACTTGATACAAAGACTGCACTGGGAAAAATAAAGGGCAGGATTTATTGGAGAAATTGTATAACAAGGCGGGAGTTAAGGATAATTTAAAGAGATATGAAGATGTTTTACAAGGATTTGTAAGAGAATTCGGTGAAAAAGATGTTAAACTGTTCTCATCTCCCTGGGAAGAACGGAGATTTCAGGAAATCATACGGACCACAACAACGGCAAAGTGCTTGGAGGAAGTATAAACCTTGACTGTATAGCAGCTGCGGCGGATAACGGTTCAAATATTGTAAATATTGTGAGTGAATCATTTTCACAAAAGTTCAGTATAGATATAAACGATATCAAACCGGGAGTTGAAAAGGTAGGAACTACGGAGTTACTTAAAGGTATTTTGGCAGGCTTTACTGAAAGAAATGCAAAGATAGGCGGATTTGACGCATATATCACAAGTAATGTTATATCAAGTGCAGGTGTAAGCTCATCTGCGGCATTTGAGACTCTTATATGTCAGATAATAAATACACTGTTCAATGACGGAAAACTTTCAAAGACGGATTATGCATATATAGGAAAGTATGCCGAGAATCACTATTGGGATAAGGCAAGCGGACTTTTGGATCAGATGTGTTGTGCCTACGGAGGACTTATAAGTATTGACTTTAAAAATCCGGATATGCCCAAGGTTACAGAGATAGATTTTGACTTTTCATCTGCAGCACATGATCTTATTATAGTTCAAACAGGAAGAGGACATGCGGACCTTTCTGCGGATTACTCATCCATACCTGCAGAGATGAAAAAGGTGGCTGAGTATTTCGGTAAAAATACATTGTCAGAGGTGGATGAAAAGGAATTTTATAAGAATTTGCCACAGATAAGAAAGTATGCAAATGACAGAGCGGTGCTTAGGAGTATACATTTCTTTGATGAAAATAAGAGAGTGGAGATGCAAGTGAATGCACTTGCACATAATGACTTTGATACATTCTTGAAAAATATAACCGAAAGCGGTAATTCGTCATGGAAGTATCTTCAGAATGTGTATACAAATGCCGCACCGAATGAACAGGGTATTACCGTAGCGCTTGCTCTTTCAGAGAGATTTTTGAAGGAGAAAAATGTAGGTGCAACCAGAGTGCATGGCGGAGGATTTGCAGGTGTGATAATGGCGATGGTACCTGAAAAGTATAGTGACGAGTATGTTGCATATATGGACGGATTCTTAGGCGAGGGTTCTTCATATAAGATGAAGATAAGACCTTACGGGTCTATTTGCCTGAATGATTTTATTTAAGGAGGAAAATATTGGAAAAGCAATATTCGGTAGCATGTTTGATAGTGGGAATACTAAGCTGTGTACTGTGTTGTATGTGTATAGGATTTCCGCTGGGAATAGCAGGAGTTGTACTGTTTGTACTTTCCACAAGAAACGGTAACGAAGCGGATGCAAAGGCTGTAATAGGTTTGATACTTTCAATAGTCGGATTTATACTTTCCGCAATATCTGCGGTATTTATTATTATCGCAATTTTAAATTCACCTGATACAGACAGAAACTACTATAATCATGACAGTGTATTTGACTACTTTGATTATGATAACGATTCGCTTGACTATGACGATGATTACAAAAACCTACCTTACGAATATGACAACGGTGTTTTTGAGTACAACGGAAGTGACGGACTTAACGAATTTTAAAATAAAAGGATAAGCGTATGAAATGCCCATTTTGCCAAGCACAGGATACAAAGGTTATAGACTCACGCCCTGCCGACGACAACTCTTCAATAAAGAGAAGAAGGCAGTGCGAGAGCTGTAATAAGAGATTTACCACATATGAAAAGCTTGAGACAATACCTCTTATGGTAATAAAAAAAGATGAGTCCAGAGAAAACTTTGACAGGTCGAAGATAGAAGCAGGAATTATACAAAGTTGTCATAAGAGGCCTGTATCCACAGCTGAAATTAAAAAGACTGTTGATGAGATAGAAAATCAAATATATGCGATGGAAGTCAGTGAAATACCTACAAGGACGATAGGTGAACTTGTGATGGAACAATTGAAGGATCTTGATGAGGTGGCCTATGTAAGGTTTGCGTCCGTATACAGAGAATTTAAGGATGTAAGTACTTTTATGGATGAAATTACAAAGCTTTTTAAAGAAATGATATTTATGAATAAACTTTTTTTCCGAGATTGTATAAAAAAAGATATATACGATATAGACTACAGGGGCTGTATAACAGGGGGTTTCGAGCAATACTTTTTGATATAGACAATACCTTGACCACACATGGGACAAAGGGCTGACGGTTCAAATGTAGCTTTTTTTCAAAAAAACTTTGAGAGATATAGGCTTTAAGACCCTGTCTTATATCAAATAATAAAGAAAAAAAGAGTGCTTCCCTTTGCAAAAGGCGGTAAATTCGGAGTATATTTATAAGGCAAATAAGCCTTCAAAAAGAGGATATATAAAGGCGATGGAGCTGCTTGAAGTAAAGGATACTCAGACAGTTTTTATCGGAGATCAGATTTTTACTGATATCTGGGGAGCAAACAGTGCCGGAGTGTATTCCATACTGGTGGACCCTATAAGTCCTAAAGAGGAGATACAGATAGTTTTGAAAAGATACCTTGAAAGAATTGTATTGTTCTTTTATAAAAGAGCTTTAGAAAAAGGAAGAAACAATGATTAGTGCAAGTACAAGTGTATACGGTATAGTAGGCAATCCGATAGAGCACAGCCTGTCACCACTTTTTACAAAAACGCTTTGGCAAAAGAGATGAATATTGATATGAGCTATGTGGCATTTCATGTGACTGATAATATAAAAGCTGCAATAGAAGGAGCTTATTTTCTTGGAATAAAGGGATTTAATGTCACAATTCCTTTCAAAAAAGATATGCTTAATATAGTAAGCGACATAGATGAAAGAGCCAAAAAAATCGGAGCTGTAAACACTCTGAAAAGGGTACAGAGCGGATATAAGGGATATAACACAGATATCCTCGGGTTAAAGCACAGTATAAAAAATAACGGGATGAGTATCAAATGCAAAAATGTGATACTTTTCGGTGCAGGCGGTGCTGCAAAGGCTGCACTGTATCTGGCAATAGAAGAAGGTGCAAAGTCTGTCACCATCATAAACAGAAATGTCGAAAGAGCAAATGAACTAAAAAAAGAGGTCTGCGATACTTTTAAAAATATATCTGTACTGTCATTGGATGAACTTAAACAAAATTCGGATATTTTGGAGCATAACGATTATTTTGTGTTTCAGACCACCAATGTAGGTATGTACCCGAAAATTGACGAGTGCATAATAGATGATGCAGGATTCTATGAAAAATGTGACTGCGGAATTGATTTAATATATACTCCTTTTGAGACTGTATTTATCAAAAATATGCTTAAAGCAAATAAAAAATGTATCAACGGGCTTGATATGCTTATACTTCAGGGAGTTGCAAGTTTTGAGATATGGAATGATGTAAAGGTGGAGCAGTCTGTAGTTGAAAAGGTGAAGGTTTTACTTACTGAAAAGTTAAAAGAGAGAATGAAATGAAGATTTTGGTAATAAACGGTGTAAATATGAACTTCCTCGGTATCAGAAACAAGGAAGTCTATGGAAATAAGGACTACAATTATCTTCTGAAGATGATTGAAGAAAAGGCAAAAGAGCTTAAAGTGGAAGTGGAATGCTTTCAAAGTAATCACGAGGGTGCAATAGTTGACAAGCTTCAAGAGGCATACTTTGAAGATGTGGCAGGTATTGTAATAAATCCTGCGGCATTTACCCATACAAGTGTGGCAATAAGAGACGCGCTTGAAAGTCTTGGCTGTATAAAAGTGGAAGTTCATATATCCAATATCTCCGACAGGGAGGATTTCAGGCACAGATCACTTACACAGCCGGTGTGCAACGGACAGATAGCCGGACTTGGGCTTGACGGATATACTTTGGCAATGGAATATATAGTAAAGAATGTTACCGGGCGGTAAATTTTAGCTTGATTTGAATTAAAAATTGTTATAAAATATCGTGAGTATCGCATGAAAGTTTAGGAGGAGATATAAATGGTTTCAGCAGGTGATTTTAAAAACGGTTTGACATTGGAAATCGAGGCGGGTCAGGTTTTTTTCAGATTCTTGAGTTTCAGCATGTTAAGCCGGGAAAGGGAGCTGCATTCGTTCGTACAAAGATTAAGAATGTAATCACAGGTAGCGTTGTTGAGAGAACTTTCCGACCTACTGAGAAATTCCCACAGGCAAGAATTGACAGAGCGGATATGCAGTATCTGTATTCAGACGGTGATATGTACAACTTTATGAATGTAGAGACATTTGACCAGATAGCACTCAACAAGGACAAAGTTGGAGATGCACTTAAGTTTGTAAAAGAGAATGAGATGGTCAAGATTTGTTCATTCAACGGCAATGTATTTTCAGTAGAGCCGCCATTGTTTGTAGAGTTGGAAATCACAGATACAGAGCCGGGATTTGCCGGAAATACGGCACAGGGAGCTACAAAGCCTGCAACAGTTGAGACAGGTGCTACCGTATATGTTCCGCTGTTTGTAAATCTTGGTGATAAGATCAAGATTGATACAAGAACAGGTGAGTATCTTTCAAGAGTTTAATGATTTAGTATTTGGCGGTCTTAGGACCGTCCTTTTTTGTAACGGTTAAGTCTGAAGGCCTTTATAAAGGTTTAGGGAACAGAAAGAAAAATTAAGTGGAGAAGTATGAAGACAATTATAGAATTGATTTCAGATGAATTAAAATCCGCCTTTGCAAAATTGTATGGTGACGACAAGTACGGTAAGGTCAATATTTCAAACAGACCTGACCTGTGTGAGTATCAGTGTAACGGTGCAATGGCGGCTGCTAAGGCATTTAAGAAAAACCTATTGATATTGCAAATGAAGTTGTGGAACTTTTTAAAAGGAAAGTGAAAGTTTTGATAAAATAGAGGCTGTTATGCCGGGGTTTATCAATATAAATATAAGTTCCGCTTTTATAGAAAAGTACATTAAGGATATGTCAAACTCTGAAAAGTACGGAGTGGAACTTGACAATCCTCTCAAAGAAAATAATGATCGACTACGGCGGTGCAAATGTGGCAAAGCCGCTGCATATAGGACATCTTCGTTCGGCAATTATAGGTGAGTGTCTAAAGAGGATGGGAAGATTTTTCGGAAATGAAGTGATATCCGATGTGCATCTGGGCGACTGGGGACTTCAGATGGGACTTATAATAGAAGAACTTAGAGAAAGAAACCCTGAGCTCGTGTATTTTAAGAAAGACTATGACGGAGAATATCCTAAGGAAGCTCCTTTTACATTAAACGATCTTGAAGAAATATATCCTGCGGCTTCCAAAAAGTCAAAGGTCGACGAGGACTTTAAACAAAGGGCGCAGGAAGCCACATTGGAACTTCAAAAGGGATATAAGCCTTACAGAGCCATCTGGCAGCATATTATGGATTTGTCTGTAGAGGATTTGAAGAAAAACTACGGTTCGCTGCTTGTGGATTTTGACCTTTGGAAGGGTGAATCGGATGCGGATCCGTATATCACTGCTCTTATAAAGGACCTTGAAGACAGAAAGATTGCAAGAGTATCGGAGGGTGCACTTGTAGTTGATATAGGTATGGAGGGAGATAAGAAGGAATTGCCTCCATGTATTATCAGAAAGTCGGACGGTGCGGCGCTCTATGCCACATCGGATCTCGGTACCCTTGTAGAGAGGGAAAAGCTTTATTCTCCGGATGAGTATATCTATATAGCCGATAAGAGACAGGAACTTCACTATACACAGTTTTTCAGAGTGGCAAGAATAGCAGGAATTGTACCGAATAACCATGAACTTAAGTATATAGGTTTCGGTACAATAAACGGTAAGGACGGCAAGCCTCTAAAGACCAGAGACGGCGGCGTGGTTCGTCTGGAAGCCGTTATAAATGATATTGCGGACGAGGTCTTTGAAAAAATTAAACAAAGCCGAGATATATCTGATGAAGAGGCAAGAAATACCGCAAAGATTGTAGGGCTTGCAGCTATAAAGTATGCGGATCTCAGCAATCAGGCCGCAAAGGACTATATATTCGATATAGACAGATTTACTTCGTTTGAAGGAAATACAGGACCTTATATCCTATATACAATAGTCAGAATAAAGTCTATCTTGGAAAAGTATTATGAAAGCAGTTCACAACAGGTAAGTCTCAATGATTTGGCGGTACCTGTAGAGGATATTCATAAGAAACTTTATATGGAATTGTCACAGTACAATGAGGTTATGAAGACGGCATGGGAAGAACTGGCGCCACATAGAATATGTCAGTTTATATATTCCGTTTCAAACACATTCAATTCATTCTACCATGAGATAAAAATACTTACAGAGACTGATGAGAAAAAGAAAAAGAGTTATCTTGCAACTATTCTTTTGACAAAGGAGATACTTGAAACAGCTATAAACTTACTTTGGAATAGAAGCACCTGATAAGATGTAATATAAAAACTGTCGCTTTTTAGAAATAAGAGCGATAGTTTTTTGTTTTCAAAAAAATATTTTTTTGCTATATTATTTTTTTATTTAGATTGAAATTATATGTATAAAGATTATAGACTAAGTGTAGTATAGTAAAGAGATGATATATGGGTTTATATCACGTAATATTTTGCAATAGGTACATAGGATATATAATTTTGTACAATGTATGCAAAAAAGTGCAATATAAATTCTTGATAATCACCTTTAAGTTTGTACAAATATGGTATAATAAAGAAAAATGTGGGTGATAAAACGCTTTTGACGGCGGTATACCGATTGACTAAGAATTTTTGCGGCTTCTTGGTTTATTTGTGTTTTAAGAGATTATGATTTGCTTTTAGTAATCTGCTTGTGAGTTGACATTGTATGTGCTTGTATACTGTTTTAAATTACATTTTATTTACCCGGATAGGAAGAGGAGAAAAATATGGGATTAGCTACATTTATTGGTGGTGTGCATCCGTATGAAGGTAAGGAACTTTCAATGGAACACCCTATAACAGTGCTACAACCGAAGGGTACCGAGATGGTTTTTCCGTTAGTTCAACATATCGGTGCACCTGCAAAACCTTTGGTGGCTGTTGGAGATGAAGTGCTGGTCGGACAAATCATTGCAGAGGCCGGAGGATTTATTTCAGCCAATGTAGTAAGCTCAGTGTCCGGAAAAGTGAAAAAAATCGAGCCGAGAAGAGTCGCTAACGGTTCGATGGTGAATTCTGTTATCATCGAAGATGATAAAGAGTACCGTGCCATAGAAGGTTTCGGAGAAAAAAGAGATTACACCAAGCTTTCCAAGGATGAAATCAGAAACATAGTGAAAGCGGCAGGTATCGTGGGTCTTGGAGGTGCGGGATTCCCTACACATGTAAAGCTTTCACCGAAGAATGAAAATGAGATTGATTATATCATTGTAAACGGTGCGGAGTGTGAGCCTTATCTTACAAGCGATTACAGACTTATGATGGAAGAACCTGAAAAAATAGTCGGAGGACTAAAGGTTATACTTCAGCTTTTCCCTAATGCAAAAGGTATTATAGGAATTGAAAACAATAAGCCGAAAGCTATTGAAAAACTTAGAGAACTTGTAAAGAACGAGTCCAAGATAGAAGTGGTGGAACTTTATACAAAGTATCCGCAAGGCGGTGAGCGTTCACTTATCTATGCCTGCACAGGCAGAAAGTTAAACTCAAGCAAGTTGCCTGCAGATGTGGGATGTATAGTGGACAATACCGATACCGTTATATCTATTTATAATGCGGTAGTTGAGTCTACACCGCTTATCAGAAGAATTGTTACAATAACAGGTGATGCAGTTACAACACCGCAGAACTTTAAAGTCAGAACAGGTATGAACTATCAGGAGCTTATAGAGGCAGCGGGCGGTTTCAAAAAAGAGCCGAGAAAAGTTCTTTCAGGCGGACCTATGATGGGTCAGGCGCTCTTTACACTTGATATACCTGTTACAAAGGCGTCATCCTCCATAACAACATTTGTAAATGATGAAGTTGAGGATAATCCCGAGACACCGTGTATCAAATGCGGAAGATGCGTTGACGCTTGTCCAAGCTTCCTTGTTCCTGTGCTTATGATGGAAAAGGCACTTGCAGATGATACTGAAGGGTTTGAAAAGTTAAACGGTATGGAATGTGTGGAATGCGGTTCATGTGCCTATGTATGTCCGGCAAAGAGACCGCTTACACAAGGATTTAAATATATGCGTCAGGCTGTAGCGGCAAAGAGAAGAGCTGCAGCTGCAAAGAAGGAGGGGAAATAATGGCAAGCAAATTTAATGTTTCATCATCTCCTCATGTAAGGGACAATTCATCCACTGCCGGTATCATGAAGGATGTCTGCATTGCAATGATTCCGACATTGGCTTTCGGATGCTTTCAATTCGGTATTTCTGCACTTATAGTTGTTATATGTACAGTTCTTTCATGTGTACTTGCTGAATACTTATATGAGAAATTTATGAATAAACCGATAACTATAGGAGATTTTTCAGCTGTAGTTACAGGACTTATATTAGCCCTCAATATGCCTCCGCAGATTCCTGTATGGATGCCTATACTCGGCGGTGTGTTTGCAATAATTGTTGTAAGCAGCTCTACGGCGGACTCGGACAGAACTTTATGAATCCGGCACTTGCCGCAAGATGCTTTATGCTTATATCATTTGCGGGAGCTATGACAAACTTCAGCTCCACAGCACTAAAGTTTGATTCAACATCAACACCTACACCGCTCGGATTTTTAAGGGCAAACGGTATAGAGAATGCACTTGATCAGTACAAGCTTTTGAATATTTTCCTCGGCAGAATACCGGGAACAATAGGAGAGGTTTCAACAATTGCACTTCTTATAGGTGCAATCTATCTGGTGGTAAGAAAGGTTATTTCACTTAGAATACCTCTTATCTATATTGCAACTGTAGCGGTATTTGTATTTATCTTCGGTGATCACAATCCTACAACGGTACTTTATCATGTACTTGGCGGCGGACTTATCTTCGGTGCGTTCTTTATGGCAACAGACTATGTAAGTACTCCGGTCACAAAGATGGGACAGGTTTACTTCGCTGTATTTATAGGTATATTGACAGGATTGTTCAGACTTTTCGGAGGTAATGCGGAAGGTGTATCATATGCAATCATTATCGGAAATATCGTTGCACCTTTGATTGAAAAAGCAACATTACCTAAGGCATTCGGAAGGGAGGCAAAGAAGGCATGAAAAAGCAATCAGGATTTATAAAAGATGCGATTATTTTATTTGCTATAACCCTTATTTCAGGACTTATACTGGGCTTTGTATACGATATTACAAAGGCACCTATAGCGGCAGCGGCAAAGGCTGCAAAGAATGAAGCTTATGCGGTGGTATTCCCGGAAGCAAAGGACTTTGAGGCAAACGATGCTGAAACATCAAAGATTGCAGAGACTGCGGATGAGATATCAGGTAAGGGCTTCGGTCATGTAAATATTGATGAAGTTGTGGATGCAAAGGATAACTCGGGAAACGATGTCGGAAGAGTTATTACCGCAACATCAAAGGACGGTTACAACGGTACTGTTCAGCTTTCGGTAGGTATTAAATCAGACGGTACGGTCGTGGGAATCACATTCCTTACACTGGCTGAGACACCGGGACTTGGTATGAGAGCCGGAGAAAAAGATTTCTACTCTCAGTATGCAAACAAAAATACAAAAGAGTTTAAGCTTGTAAAGGGCAGTGCAAGCGGTGACAATGAAATCGCTGCTATAAGCGGTTCAACCATCACAAGCAGTGCCGTTACAAATGCTGTCAATGCAGCGCTTTACTTTAATTCAATATTGGAATAAGGAGGAAATATGAACAAGAGTTTAGAGCGTTTATATAACGGTATATTCAAAGAAAATCCTACCTTTGTTCTGATGCTAGGTATGTGTCCTACACTTGCAGTTACTACATCATTTGTAAATGCCGTAGGTATGGGACTTTCTACAACAGCCGTTTTAATGTTTTCAAATTTGATTATCTCCGCAATGAGAAATATAATACCTGACAGAGTGAGAATCCCTGCGTTTATAGTTATCGTTGCGTCTTTGGTTACAGTGGTACAGCTTTTAATGCAGGGCTATACACCTGAGCTTTATAAGTCACTCGGTATATATATACCGCTTATAGTTGTTAACTGTATTATTCTTGGTAGAGCAGAGAGTTATGCTTCAAAGAACCCTGCAATCCCTTCATTCTTTGACGGACTTGGAATGGGTCTCGGATTCACAATTTCACTCTCATGTATAGGAATAGTGAGAGAGCTTATAGGTGGAGGTACTTTCTAAAAGGATTTTTACCTGCGGCATCATTCCCGAACGGTATAGTAATTATCCCTGACGGATACAGAATTTCAATATTTGTACTTGCACCGGGTGCATTCTTTGTGCTTGCACTGCTTTCAGCATTACAAAATCATTTCAAGGCTCCAAGTGCTACAAATACAGGCAATACCTCCGAGATAGCATGTGGAGGTAACTGTGCGGCTTGCTTCGGCGAGGCTAAGCTTGAAAACCATATCACTATTGATAAGGATCTTGAAAAGAAAGAACTTGAAGCAAAGAAGAAAAAAGAAGAGGCTCTTGCTAAGGCAAAGGCCGCAAAAGAAAATGCAAATGCGGGGGAGGGTAAATAATGACTCAACTGATTTTACTTTTGGTTAGTGCCGCACTCGTAAACAACGTAGTGCTGAGCAGATTCTTGGGACTGTGTCCTTTCCTCGGTGTATCAAAAAAGACGGAGACTTCCGTAGGTATGGGTGCAGCGGTTATATTCGTTATCACTCTTTCAAGTATGGCGGCAAGTCTTATATATGCACATATTTTGATACCGCTGCATCTTGAATATTTGCAGACTATAGTATTTATCTTGGTTATTGCGGCTTTGGTACAGTTTGTTGAGATGGTATTAAAGAAAAATATGCCTTCACTTTATGAGGCGCTGGGTGTATACTTGCCTCTTATTACAACAAACTGTGCAGTGCTCGGTGTGGCACTTGACAATGTTGCAAAAGAGTATAATTTTGCACAGAGCTTGGTATATGGTGTAGGTACCGCCAGCGGTTTTGCTTTGGCAATAGTATTACTTTCAGGTGTAAGAGAGAAGATTGAACACAATGATATTCCTCACACCGTATCAGGTATGCCTATTGTCCTTATCACTGCAGGTCTTATGGCTATTGCCTTTACAGGATTCTCAGGACTTATAAAATAGGAGGAAAGATATGAACGGTGTAATTATTGCTGCGGCTGTAGTCGGTATAGTCGGTATTCTTATTGGTCTCCTACTTGGAGTTGCCAGCGAGAAGTTTAAAGTAGAGGTGGATGAAAAAGAGATAGCGGTCAGAGAAGCACTGCCGGGAAACAACTGTGGAGGTTGCGGTTATCCGGGTTGTGACGGTCTTGCAAAAGCTATTGCGGCAGGTGAGGCTCCTGTAAACAAATGTCCTGTAGGAGGACCTCCTGTAGCGGCAATTATAGGTGAGATTATGGGTGTAAGTGCAGGTGAAGCTGTAAAAGAGGTTGCATTTGTAAAATGTAAGGGAACTTGTGACAAGGCAAAGCAAAACTTTACATACTTCGGTATTACAGACTGTAATTCAGCTATGAATGTTCCGGGACAGGGCGGTAAGGCCTGCGGCTACGGTTGTATGGGATTCGGTTCATGTGTAAAGGCTTGTGAGTTTGATTCTATTCATATAGTTGACGGTATTGCGCTTGTAGACAGAGAAAAATGTGTTGCCTGTGGCAAATGTGTTGAGGCCTGTCCTAAAAAGCTTATCGACCTTGTACCTTATGAGACATTTACATTTGTACAGTGTAACTCACAGGATAAGGGTAAGGCGGTTAAGGAAGTATGTGAGGTAGGATGTATCGCATGTACTATGTGTGTAAAGGCTTGTGAGAGCGATGCAATACATATGAACGGAAATGTTGCGCTCATAGACTATTCAAAGTGTATAAACTGCGGAAAATGTGCGCTAAATGTCCGACCAAGGTCATTCAGGTTGTAGACGGAAAGCTTGCAATGACAGCGTAATATATAGATTCTAATGAAATAATAATTTTAAGATAGGGGCTTACTTTCAAAGTGGGCTCTTTTTATATGATCATAAGAACTATTAAAACATAGATTATTGAAAGTACTTTCAGAATATTATTACATTTCAACAATAAAGAAACGCGGTTTTCGAATTTCAATACAAGAAAAACCACCCGGGAAAAAAAGGTGGTTTAACATTTTTTTAGGGGGCTGGACAGTTAAACTGTCCGGTATGAGTATGAAAAAGCTTTGTAGTTCCAGTAATTCTGAAACCTGCATTAGCCATTCGCTAATGCTCTTATAATATAATGAATAATTGTGTCTATAATATGGAAATAAAATAAAAAAATAATTAAGAAAAACAATTATAAATAAATAATAGTGATGCTTGATTCATAAAAAAATTTAGGTTACAAAAAAACAGAGATTTTAGCAAAATATTTCTGTTTAAAAATTCAGGAAAAATGGAATGTTAAGTATAACTATAAGTAATATTTGAATTTGAAATCTTTATATAAAATTTATTACGGAATTTTGTTGGACATAAGTTAAATATTACATTATTATATATGTCGTGAATGAGAGGAGGAAAAAATGCCGATAGGAGTTATATTTTGTTCTTCATCAATTATAATTGGTGGAATATTGGGAACATTGTTTGGAAAGTATTTGAGTGTTGATTTTAAGGAAAAGATAAATATGGTATTCGGAGCCTGTGCTCTGGCAATGGGTATTACAAGTGTAATGCTTTATGAAAAAAATATGCCTGCTGTCATATTTGCCATTGTTGCAGGAACTACTTTAGGTCTTATAATTCATTTCGGAGATCTGATAAACAGGCTGGGAGTGCTTTTAAAAAATCTGATATTTGGACTTGTAAAAAGAAAAGAGAGCGATATATCGGATAAGGAATACGATGAAATGCTGCTTACCATTATAGTGCTGTTTTGTGCAGGCGGAACAGGTATCTACGGTTCTATAGTATCGGGAATGAGCGGTGATCACACTCTTCTTATATCAAAGGCAATACTTGATTTGTTTAACGCCATGATTTTGCATGTCTTTTGGGACCTGTGGTATCGTTTATTGCCATACCTCAGTTTATTATATTCTTTACATTGTTTTCATGCGGAGGAATGATTATGCCCTATACAACACCTGAGATGGTCGATGATTTTAAGGCGGTAGGCGGAATAATACTTCTTGCAACAAGTTTCAGAATGATAAAGGTAAAGATGTTTCCTGTGGCCGATATGATACCTGCTATGGTACTTGCAATGCCGATAAGCTATATCTGGACAACTTATATAATGCCGCTGCTGTGATTTGCGGCATTGACAGAATATCTACAAGTGATTATAATATCCCTAGTTATAAAGACTGAGACGGAGAGAGTAGTTCTTGACAGAAATTTAAGCGAGCCGGTGACGGTGAAAGACCGGTATGGAGTCAAGAGTGAAGATCACTCCCGAGTTGCCGCCTGAAATATCAGTAGGGTGAGCCGGTTTCCCCGTTATAGGAGCACATATGACAGTATGTTGTAAAGGTGGTTTATAAGTTTTTGACTTGTCCTGTTACAGGACAGGTCTTTTTTATAATCCGGCTTACAAAGAAAGGATTTTTATGTATAAAAAGGTACCTACAGATCTAAAGTTTGTGGAGAGAGAAAGAGAAGTTGAAAAGTTTTGGCGTGACAACCATATTTTTGAAAAGAGTATCGAAGACAGAAAAGATGCTCCTACATATATGTTCTATGACGGACCGCCTACAGCCAACGGAAAGCCGCATATAGGACACGCACTCACAAGAGTTATCAAGGATATGATTCCGAGATACAGGACAATGAAAGGCTACAAAGTTCCGAGAAAAGCAGGTTGGGATACACATGGACTTCCTGTAGAGATAGAAGTTGAGAAAGAACTGGGCATCAACGGAAAAGAGCAGATAGAAAAATACGGTGTTGCACCTTTTATAGAGAAGTGTAAAGAGTCTGTTTGGAAGTATAAGAGCATGTGGGAGCAGTTCTCAAATGTAATAGGCTTCTGGGCCGATATGGACGACCCGTATGTAACATACCACAATTCATATATAGAGTCCGAGTGGTGGGCACTTAAACAGATTTGGGATAAAGGACTTCTTTATAAAGGATTTAAGGTAGTACCGTACTGCCCAAGATGCGGAACACCGCTTTCAAGTCATGAGGTGGCACAGGGATATAAGGATGTAAAGGAAAGATCCGCTATTGTAAGATTTAAGAAAAAGGATGAGGATGTATACTTCCTTGCATGGACTACAACACCTTGGACATTGCCAAGTAATGTGGCTCTTTGTGTAAATCCTGATGAGGAGTACTCTAAGGTAAAACAGGGAGATTATACATATATTCTTGCAAGTGCATTGGTTGAAACAGTTTTAAAAGAGGACTATACCGTACTTGAAACTTATAAGGGTAAGGAACTTGAAGGCATTGAGTATGAGCCGCTATGGGGAGGACTTAATGTAAAGGGTAAGGCATGGTTTGTGGTATGTGACAACTATGTAACTCTTACAGACGGTACAGGTATCGTACATATAGCCCCTGCATTCGGTGAGGACGACTCAAGAATAGGAAGAAACTATAACCTTCCTTTTGTTCAGCTTGTAGATGCGCAGGGTAATCTTACAAAAGAGACAAAGTGGGCAGGAGTATTTGTAAAGGATGCGGACAAGCTTGTATTAAAAGACCTTGAAGAAAGCGGAAAGCTCTTTGATGCACCTGTATTTGAGCACAGCTATCCGCACTGCTGGAGATGTAATACACCGCTTATCTACTATGCAAGAGAGTCCTGGTACATCAAGATGACGGCGGTGAAAGAAGATATAATAAGAAATAACAATACAATCAACTGGATACCTGAGAGCATAGGTAAGGGAAGATTCGGTGATTGGCTTGAGAATATCCAGGATTGGGCTGTATCAAGAAACAGATATTGGGGTACTCCTCTTAATGTTTGGATTTGTGACTGCGGACATATGCACAGTATCGGAAGCATTGAAGAACTTAAGTCCATGTCAAAGAACTGTCCTGAAGATATAGAACTTCACAGACCTTATATTGATGCAGTGACAATTACCTGTCCTGAGTGCGGCAAGGAGATGAAAAGAACTCCTGAAGTGCTTGATGCATGGTTTGATTCAGGTTCAATGCCTTTTGCACAGCATCACTATCCGTTTGAGAATAAAGAGAAGTTTGAAGCGCAGTATCCGGCAGACTTTATCTCGGAGGCTGTTGACCAGACCAGAGGATGGTTCTATTCGCTGCTTGCAATATCGACACTGATATTTAACAGAGCGCCGTATAAGAACGTTATCGTAATGGGTCATGTGCAGGATGAAGACGGTCAGAAGATGAGTAAGTCAAAGGGAAATGCTGTAGACCCTATGGATGCACTGAACAAGTTCGGTGCGGACGCCATCAGATGGTATTTCTATGTGAACTCCGCTCCTTGGCTTCCTAACAGATTCCATGACAAGGCGGTTGAAGAAGGACAGAGAAAGTTCCTGGGTACACTTTGGAATACATATGCTTTCTATGTACTTTATGCGGATATTGACAACTTTGACCCTACAAAGTACAGCTTGGAGTATGACAAACTCAGTGTAATGGACAAGTGGCTTTTATCAAAGCTTAACACATTGGTAAAGACCGTTGACGAATATCTTGGCAACTATAAGATAACAGAGACTGCAAGAGCACTTCAAAGCTTTACAGACGATATGAGTAACTGGTATGTCAGAAGATGTAGAGAGAGAGATTCTGGGCAAAGGGCATGGAGCAGGATAAGATAAATGCATATATGACTTTGTATACTGCACTTATCACTCTTTCAAAGATTGCTGCACCTATGATACCTTTTATGACCGAAGAGATATATCAAAACCTTGTAAGAAGTGTGGACAAGAATGCGCCTGAAAGTATCCATCTTACAGATTTCCCTAAGGTAAACGAGGAGTTTATCGACAAGGATCTTGAGGTAAGCATGGACGAGGTACTTGACATAGTGGTACTTGGCAGAGCTGCAAGAAACTCCGCAAATATAAAGAACCGTCAGCCTATCGGAAATATGTATGTAAAGGCTGAGAATGTACTTAGTCCTTTCTATGTTGAGATTATAGAGGATGAGCTTAATGTTAAGGCTGTAGAGTTTAAGGACGATGTGGAAGAGTTTGTAAGCTACTCATTTAAGCCGCAGTTAAAGACGGTCGGACCTAAGTACGGTAAGCTTTAGGCAAGATAAAAGAAGCGCTTGCAAATCTTGACGGACATAAGGCAATGCAGGAACTTAACACTGACGGAGCATTAAACTTCGACTTTGACGGTGAGAAGGTGGTACTTGGCAGAGAAGATTTACTTATCGAGACTGCAAAGAACGACAACTTTGTTACGGAAGCGGACAACAAGGTAACTGTAGTACTTGATATCAGACTTGACGACGCACTCCTTGAAGAGGGCTTTGTAAGAGAGCTTATTTCAAAGATTCAGACAATGAGAAAAGAAGCAGGCTTTGAGGTCGTTGATCATATAGTGCTTTCACAGTCGGGAAATGACAGAATTGCCGAAATAATAAAGAAAAATGAAGCTGTTATCAAGAATGATACATTAGCAGATGAGATAGTTTATAACAATGTAGAGGGATACACTAAAGATTGGAACCTGAACGGAGAACACACATCCCTTGGAGTAAGTAAGAAAGGTTAGATGTACTTACGATGATGAACGCTAAGGAATTAAAAAAGGCTATAGAAGATAATGTAAAGGTATTGTACAGAAAGACTATAGACGAGGCCAGTAAAGAGCAGGTTTTTTATGCTCTTTCCTATGCCATAAAAGATACTATTATAGATGAATGGATAAATACACATAAGGCATATGATGAGCAGGATGCAAAGATTTTATACTACCTTTCAATGGAGTTTTTGATAGGCAGAGCGCTTGGCAACAATATCATAAACCTCGGCGCAAGAAAAGAAGTGGCAGAGGTTTTAGAGGAGCTCGGATTTGACCTTACAGATATAGAAGATCAGGAGAGCGATCCTGCACTTGGAAACGGCGGACTTGGAAGACTTGCCGCCTGCTTCCTTGATTCGCTTGCAACACTCAATTATCCTGCATACGGCTGCGGTATCAGATACCACTACGGTATGTTTAAGCAAAAGATAGAAAACGGATATCAAAAGGAAGTTCCGGATGACTGGATTAAGAACGGATACCCTTTTGAAATAAAGAGAAGCGAATATTCATATATAGTAAAGTTCGGCGGAAATGTCAGAGTCGAGAACGTAAACGGCAAAGAGAAGTTTATACAGGAAAATTACGGTTCCGTAAAGGCTATACCTTATGATATGCCGGTGCTCGGATATGAGAACGGAATGGTGAACTCACTTCGTATCTGGGATGCGGAAGCTATCACAAACTTCAGCCTTGAGCAGTTTGATAAGGGTGACTATCAAAAGGCACTTGAGCAGGAAAATCTTGCAAAGACTTTGGTGGAGGTGCTTTATCCTAATGACAATCACTATGCCGGTAAGGAGCTTAGATTAAAGCAACAGTACTTCTTTATATCAGCCAGCCTTCAAAGAGCGCTTGATAAGTTCAAATCGACTCACAGCGATATACATATGCTTCCCAAGAAGGTGGTATTCCAGCTGAATGATACACATCCTACAGTGGCAATACCTGAGCTTATGAGGCTTCTTTTGGATGAAGAAGGCCTTTAACTGGGATGAGGCATGGGACATCACAAGCAGATGTATGGCATATACCAACCACACCATCATGTCTGAGGCCCTTGAAAAATGGCCTATCGACTTGTTTAAGTCATTACTTCCGAGAGTTTATCAGATAGTGGAAGAGATAAACAGAAGATTTGTAATGCAAATAAGATACAGATATCCGAATAATGCCGCTGAAAAAGAAAAGAAGATGGCAATACTCTATGACGGACAGGTCAGAATGGCATATATGGCAATCATAGCCGGATTTTCCGTAAACGGAGTTGCAAAGCTTCATACACAGATACTTGAGCATCAGGAGCTTAAAGACTTCTATGAGATGATGCCTGAGAAGTTCAACAATAAGACAAACGGTATCACACAGAGAAGATTCCTTGTACATGCCAATCCTCTTTTAACCGATTGGATTACAAAGAAACTTGGAAGTGATAAATTTATTACAGATTTACCACAGCTCTCAGGCTTAAAGCAGTATTTAAACGATGACAAGTCTTTGGAAGAGTTTATGGAGATCAAATATCAAAATAAATTAAGACTTGTAAAGTATATCAAGGAACATAACGGTATAGATGTGGATCCGAATTCCATCTTCGATGTACAGGTAAAGAGACTTCATGAGTACAAGCGTCAGCTTTTAAATATCCTTCATGTAATGTATCTTTATAATAAGCTTAAAAATGATGATAACTTCGATATGTACCCGAGAACATTTATCTTCGGTGCCAAGGCTGCGGCAGGATACAGAAGAGCAAAGCAGACTATTAAGCTTATAAATTCTGTAGCGTATGTCATCAACAATGATAAGAGCATAAACGGTAAGATAAAGGTGGTATTTATAGAGGATTATAAGGTATCCAATGCCGAGATAATCTTCGCTGCTGCAGACGTCAGTGAGCAGATTTCCACAGCAAGTAAAGAGGCTTCAGGTACCGGAAATATGAAGTTTATGTTAAACGGAGCACCTACCTTAGGAACTATGGACGGTGCAAATGTGGAAATAGTGGAAGAAGTTGGAAGAGATAATGCGTTCATCTTCGGACTTTCTTCAGATGAGGTAATCTCCTATGAGAACAGCGGCGGATATGACCCTATGACTATATTCAACTCCGATACTGAAATCAGAACGGTGCTTATGCAGCTTGTAAACGGATTCTATTCTCCGAACAATACCGAGGAGTTTAGAGAAATCTATGATTCACTTTTAAAGAAGCAGGGTAATGACAGAGCGGATGTATACTTTATTCTTAAGGACTTCAGAAGCTATGCCAAGGCACACGAGGAAGTGGAGAAAGCCTATAAAGATAAGAAGAGATGGGCAAAGATGGCGCTTACACAGACTGCCAACGCAGGTAAGTTCTCATCTGACAGAACTATCGAGGAGTATGTAAGAGATATTTGGCATCTCACTAAGTTAAGGTTGGATAATGCAAAATAGAAAAATTTTCAGTTTTGATATTGATATGACACTTTTGGAGCATAAGACTTATAAGATAACCCATTCGGCTCTTTTGGCTATAGAAAGATTAAAAGAGCAGGGGCATATAATAGTACTTGCTACCGGAAGAAATCCTGAAAACAGTGACAGTAAGCAATTTGTAGATATAGTAAAGCCTGATGCACTAATAGGACTTAACGGTACCTTGGTAAAGGTAGGGGAAGAAAAGCTTTTTGAACATTTTTTTGATAAGGATGTTTTTAAAAAGCTTGCAAAAGTTTGTAGAAGGTAAGGACTGTGCATTGGGACTTACCTTGGAAGATAAGGACTATTACTTCAATCAGAATGTAATAGATGACTATGACAAAAAGAGATGGGGGGAGAGCTTCAGAAAGTTTTACCCTCCGGAGGAGTTGTTTGATTTGCCTGTAAGGACACTTACATATGTAGGTCCTCCAAGCGGCGCAAGGGATATAGAAGAAAATTTCCCTACTCTTAAGCTTCCGCTTTTTGCAGGAATGTTCGGAGCGGATGTCATAGAAAAATGTGCAAGCAAGGCCGAGGGCTTGAAGTTACTGTGTAAATATTATAATATTGACATCAAGCATACGGTTGCCTTCGGTGATTCTATGAATGACAAAGAAATAATAGAGGAGTCGGGATTTGGAATAGCTATGGGCAATGCAATAGAGGAACTAAAAAAATATGCGGACTATGTTACCGATGATATTACAGATAACGGAGTCTATAATGCACTGGAAAAGTTCGGTTATATAAATACTAAATAGATTATGCAATACCTTGGCAAGCTTAAGCCAAGGTATTGTGAAAGGAGCATTATGAGAGCGACAATTGTTGATTTGAGAAAAGTAATGCAAAGAGAGGGGATAGACGCATGGATATCCCCTTCTTCAGATGCACATCAAAGTGAATATCCTACAGAATATGACAAATGCAGAAGATTTTTAAGCGGATTTACAGGAAGTGCGGGAACACTGCTTGTTCTTAAGGAAGAAGCTTATCTTTGGACTGACGGAAGATATTTTTTGCAGGCGGAAAGTGAGCTTAAGGACTCAGGTATTACACTTATGAAGATGGGAGAGCCGGGAGTCCCTACTTTGGATGAACTGATTGAAAAAAAGCTAGAGAGCAGTGAAGTACTGGGATTTAACGGTTCGGTACTCAGCTTTTCAGAAGGCAAGGTCATTGCAGGCAAGGTGGTAAAAAACGGTGTTAAGCTAAAAATCGGGAAAGATATCACAAATGAAATATGGCTTGACAGACCTGAAAGACCGCATTCAAAGGTATTTATATTGGATGAAAAGTATGCAGGAAAGTCGGCAAGTACCAAGATAGATGAAGTCAGAGAGAGGATGAACGGAAAGGACTTGCTTATAATCTCTTCACTGTCGGATATCGCATGGCTCACAAACCTCAGAGCTTTTGATATACAGTGCAATCCGCTGTTTTTATCCTATTTCATAATTGAAAAGGACAGAGCGACCATCTTTATACAGGATAAGTCACTGACTGACGAGGTAAGAGAATATCTTAAGAAAAACGGAATTGATATAAAGTCTTATGACGATTTTGATGAGACCGTGGCAGGTATTTCTCACAAAGAGCTACTCTTTGATGAAGCTGATGTCAGCTATAAGACTTTTATTTCAATAAGTAAAAAAGAAAATGCCAATAAGCTCTACTCAGTGCTAAGTCCTGTAACATATCTGAAGAATATAAAGAACGAGGTGGAAGTTGCCAACACCAAGAAGTCACATCTAAGAGATGGTGTATATATGGCAAAGTATATCTATTGGCTGAAAAATCAGGTGAAAAACGGAGCAAACCTTACAGAAAAGACCGCTTCAGACTACCTTGACAATCTAAGAAGAGAGGATGAACTCTTCCTTGACTTAAGCTTCCCTACTATCTCGGGATATGCGGACAACGGTGCAATAGTTCACTACGAGGCCGAGTATGAGACTGCAAAGAAGCTGGAAGCTAAAGGACTTTATTTGTTTGATTCGGGTGCCACATATAAGGACGGCACCACAGATGTTACAAGAACAATATCTCTTGGAGAAAATACTTATGAAGAAAAGCTTCATTATACCTTGGTAACCATCGGAATGCTTAGACTTTTAAATACCACATTTAAAAGAGGAGCTATAGGTGTAAGCCTTGATATAAAGGCAAGAGAGGCGCTTTGGGAGTACGGACTTGACTATAATCATGGTACAGGTCACGGTGTAGGCTTTGTAAATACTGTACATGAGATGCCTACATCTATCAGAAACAAGATAAACAAAGATGTATACAGAAATCTTGAGTTTGAGCCGGGAATGATAATGAGTGATGAGCCGGGCGTATATATAAGCGGCAAGCACGGTATCAGAATGGAAATTTTGATGACTGTAGTGGACAAGGGAGAAGGATTCTTAGGATTTGAACCGCTTACAATGGCACCTATTGACAATGAGCCGCTTTTGGTGGACGTAATGACAAAGAGAGATATAGAATTTTATAATAATTATCAAAAACAAGTCTATGATTCCATATCCGGCGGATTAAATGAAGAAGAGAAGGCATGGCTGAAAGAAGTAACAAAGGAAATTTAAAGTCCCAAAAGGATTTAAAATGCAGTGTCGCAAAAAAATGCGGAGGCTGCGATTATATAAACAGTTCATATAATAAGCATGTCAAAGAAAAGCTTGAGAAGGCAAATTCTTTGATAAAAAAATATGGCAAGTTTGATGGGATTGTCTCAATGGACAATCCCTATCATTATAGGAACAAAGTAAGTGCGGTTTTCGGCTTTGAAAACAAGAAAATCATTGCAGGAACTTACGAAAAGAATTCACACAGAGTGGTTGATACAAAAAACTGCCTTATTGAAGACGAGAAGGCCGGAAGTATCATTCAGACCATAAAGAAAATGTGTGTTTCATTTAAAATAAAGGCATATGATGAGGACACAGGTTTCGGCTTCTTGCGCCATGTGCTGATTCGTGTAGGAAAGAAAAGCGGTCAGATCATGGTGGTTTTGGTGACCTCAAATGTAATATTCCCAAATAAGAATGCCTTTATAAAGGTACTTAGAGGAGAACATCCCGAGATAACCACAATAGTGCAGAATGTAAATAATAAAAACACCAGTATGGTACTTGGTGACAGGGAAATAGTGATGTATGGCAAGGGCTATATCACAGATGAACTCTGTGGACTTACATTCAAGATCTCACCGAAGTCATTCTATCAGGTAAACAGAGACCAGACTGAAAAGCTTTATTCTCAGGCAATAGAATATGCAAACCTTCAAGGAGATGAGGTACTATTGGATGCATATTCAGGGATAGGTACTATCGGACTGATTGCTTCAAAGTCCGTAAAGGAAGTAATATCTGTGGAGCTGAATAAGGATGCCCACAAAGATGCCGTCACAAATGCGAAGATAAACAATATAAAGAATGTGAAATTCTATAATGCCGATGCAACGCACTTTATAAACGATTTGGCGGCAGCTAATGAAAAGATAGATGTTGTAATCTTGGATCCTCCAAGAACCGGCTCTACAGAGGAGTTTATAACCGCAGTAGGCAGGCTGAAACCGAAGAAAGTGGTATATGTCTCCTGCAATCCCGAGACACTGGCAAGGGATTTGGAAAGCTTTAAAAAGCAAAGGTACAGGTTTGAAAAAGGGATGGTGTTTGACTGCTTTTGCCATACAAAGCATGCGGAGTGCGTGGTATTGATGTCAAAAGTGAAAGAGTAAGGGAGCCTCAAAAGGCTTGAAATCAAGGGGATTCTGCGGATAGAGCTCTGAAACGGGCAGCTTCCGGGAATCCTTTTTTGTTGCCATTCAAACAAGGCTGACCACAGGGGAAATATAGGTGGAGGCTACAGAAACGCTTTTTGCCTTATTGAGACTGTAGGTTTGTTGGAAAACGCTTCGGCGGAGAGGGCGAGTGGTCAGGAATGCTGGAAACTGCGAACCAGCAGCCGATTATTCACACTTTGAAAGGAAATCTTTATTTTTTTGAATATTCTGGTGGCTTTTCAGACAGAATCATGCTACCTGACTTCCGTCGTTTCTCTCAAAACCTAGTACTCTAGGTATCCAAGAGCATGCAGTTTTGAAAGAAATTGTCGACTTCAGCTTTGGTTAAATAGAGGGCATCAAGGTTACTAAAACCAACCAGTTTTTTAACCTTTTCGTTAATGGCTTGATCTCTTGATATATTGATATATGTATTATCACCTTTATTTACCACCCTAAAATCACGCATAAAGTATAAGAGTTTATTTTTATTCTTGAAACACTTGATTTTCTAATACTCTTAAAAGAAACAAGCTAAGGTAGCATATCAAAAATGCCCATAGATTGTTTCTTTTTTCTGTAAATAAACAGGTCTTGCATCCAGGTATGATTTTGTAAGTCTAAAAGATTCCTCAATCTTCCATAGGCTATGGTACGTCTTATATACCTGTAATGGTTCCATATCTATTTCAGATGTAACTAAAAGATTATATCCTGCATATTTAAGATCTTCATCAATCTTAGATTTGTTTAGACCCTATTATAGGCTTTTATAGTCTTGCCTGAACTATCTTTAGTTATGATGTCTACATATTTAGAACAATCTCCAAGTTCATCTTTAGCTATATTTTTGTATGTAGAAAACTTTGAAGCTTTATCAGCCATTTTCATTATTTCCAGCCTTTGTTTTTTTGCAAGGTTAGGATTATAAGAGACGATACGCTTTTCTTTTACAGAGAACCTTGTAACACTTTCTTTTCCTGTTTCCGGATTAATCTCTTTAAAACTGTAATCAAAGCTGTCAATACATGATTTAAGACGAAAAGATATAATACCTTTTTCATCAGTGTAGTTAGAAAAGACATTTGCGTCATTTTCAAGTAGAACCCATTTCTTTTCCTTTTCACTTAGATTCTTACCATGTATTGATTTTGAGAATATATAGCCGTCATTAGCTTCTTTAACGGCAGCATAAATATTTCTTGCACAATTAAGGCCTTTATCAGCCACCTGAATAGTCTTACCTGATACGTTATGTCGTTGCTTTCATTTCTTCAATAACTTTTCTAATATACGGCTTTTTCCGATTCATTTCCGGGATACGTGAGCCACTGGTCTCGGAGACTTATCGAGAAGATTACGGTCTACGATGAGAAGTTGGTGGTTGAGTTCAAATCAGATTGACGGTGGAAGTTGAAGCATAAACAGATTGTGGGAATACCCGTAGTTCTCTTTCGGGGCTGCGGGTTCTTTTTACATACGCACATTGGCAAAAAAATAATAAATTGCCGATGTGCGTTGACATGCTTTTAGAAGAGCGTTATACTGAATATCGGCAAAAATGTATTGAATTTGCCAATGTGCGTGATTACTGCAAAGGAGATGATATCATGCAGTGGTATGAAGAAGTGCTTGATCGCATAGATGATAAAAAAACATATTGCCATAAAGAACTCATGGATGAATTAAGAAAATTGAAAACAGACTTGTCTGAAAGCACATATCACTGGGCAATCAGTGGTTTGGTCCGCGATGGCGGATTAACCAGATTAGGCTATGATTCGTATTCGCTATCTTCGGACATACCAAAGGATGAATATATGCCGGTGTATTCTGACACAGCCGAAAGATTGATACGGCTTATTTCTGAAAAGTATCCTTATGTGCAGTTTACGGTCTTTGAAACAGTTTTAATGAACGAGTTTTTAAACCATCTGATTGCACAGAATACGGTTTTTATTCAGGTTGAGAAGGAAAGCAGTATCTATGTTTTCCGGTTCCTTCAGGACCAGGGGATTCAAAATGTTATGTATAAACCCAGCAAAAAGGATTTTAATCTGTATTGGGCAAAAGACAGTGTCATTGTAACGGATATGATATCGGAGGCACCGATTCGGCTGAATAAGCCTCACTATATAATGTTGGAGAAAATGCTCGTTGACATATCTGCTGACAAGCTCATCGCTACAACGTTCAGCAAAGCGGAATTGCCTGATGTTTATGAACAGGCACAGAGCCGGTATCTTCTGGATAAAGTGAGGATGCTGAGATATGCCCGCAGGCGTAACCGGCAAGACGTACTACTGAAATATCTTGAAGGGAGTAAAGTAGAAGATGCTACTTCGTGAAAAACTATACGGCGGAACACATTTTAAGGCTTAGGGAAGAAAACCGGGGCGGATCCTCCATTCTAGAAAGGACGGTATTCGCTTTTGGTCTGCTTGAAGCCATCCGGAGGTTGACATGCCCTTTATTTTTAAGGGCGGCACTTCACTTCTGGTTATGCTTGATGAGCCGAGAAGGTTAAGTACGGACATCGATATCATCGTAGACCGTGATACGGATGTCGATGGTTACATTGAGAAGGCAGGGAAGATCTTTCCCTTTGTCAGCGTGGAGGAACACGAACGGAAAGGTCTCAATGATATAGAAAAACGTCATTTTAGGTTTCATTTCCTATCACCGAGGACCGGCAAGGAAATCAATATACTATTGGATGTTGTGTTTGAGGATAATCCGTATCTGAAGGTAATGGAGCGCCCCATCAGAAGTCGTCTCTTATTGAGCGAAGGCAAGGATCTAACGGTTAGCCTTCCTGACAAGAACTGCATTCTCGGAGATAAGCTTACGGCCTTTGCTCCGCATACGACTGGGATTTCATTTGGAGTAGATAAGGAACTGGAAATCATAAAACAATTGTTTGACTGTTGGACGCTGCTACAAGAAATGGATGACTATAAGACGGTCGCAGAGGTGTATGATAAAGTTTCTCGTATCGAACTGGGATATCGCGGGCTTGAAAAACGTCCGTCAGATTGTTTGAAGGATACAATTGACAGCTGTATCTGCATTATGGGAAGAGGTAGTGTCCGCCCGGAAGAGTACATGTATTTTTCTTCGGGAATAGGCGCGATCCAAGGGCATATCTTTGTTGGCAGGATAAACGGAGAGAATGCCGGCGTATACGCAAGCGAGGTCATGTACCTTGCAGCGAACCTTCTGATCGGTCAGAGCGAGTATGAGAATATTTCCAATCCGGACGATTACAGAGATACACAATTGAAGCTGGAGGGTATTAAGACAATCAGCAGCATTCGAAATACGAATCCTTTGGCATATGCTTACATGGTCAAGTCCCTCCAGCTTTTGAGTGAGAACGGGTTATACACAGAGAGTGTGCTGTGATGGGCATACATATCGGACGATTAATGTTTTTTACTGATGCGAGGTCAATAGAATGCTTATTTTTTTAGATAGTAACATCATTTGTGCTGATTATAAGATGAAGAGTCCGTCGTTTGAGGTTGCTCAAAAAGTTGGAACAATCGTACTGGGACAAATTGTCGTTGATGAGGTCTGTAATAAGTACAGAGAGAATCTTGAAGAGAAGGCAACAAAATCGAGAAAAGCAATTCTGGAGTTAAATGATCCGCTGCTTACACCTCATATTGTTTGGCGCGAACTGGACATTTCGGATGGATGTAGCAAATATAAAGATTTCCTGGAAATGTTTATTATTGAAAGCGGCATGACGGTCGCAGAGCCATATCCAAAAGGCGAACATGAATTTATCGTTCAAAGAGCCCTACAACGCAAGAAGCCTTTTAAGGCTGATGGTAGCACAGGATACAGAGATTATCTTGTCTGGCTTACATGTTTGGAGGTTGCGAGAAGTTATTCCAGTGAAGAAATCCATTTCATATCTGGCAACACACGCGATTTTGCAGATGCAAACGATAAAGAAAAACTGCATCCAGATCTGTTGGCGGACTTAGCGGAAATGAATATTCCCGAGACACGATTCTTTTATTGGAATAGCTTTAGGAGTTTCATTGACAACTATGCAAAACAAAAACTTGAAAGTATAGAGGAACGCGAGAATCTTGCAGCTGAAATAGAAAGAACGAGACAGGGTTTCTTGTGCCAATTAGAGATTTTTTGGGTTCTAAAGTCATTGGAGGCAGTCTGATAGGATATGATGTCTTTGTACCTGGCGAGAATGCAATCTTTAAAGAGCTTGAAAGCGATGCAGGCCCTCTAATTGAAGAAGTGTCCGAACTTGACGAGGATAGCTGGTTAATCGGCATTACAATCGACAATGTTGGGATAGTGACATCTACTCTAAACGATTCCGATATTGAGGATATAAAAGAGTACGAGCTAGGTGTAGAAATCGTAGACATAAATAATGGAATCTGTAATCTCGAAACGACAGTGGGTATACAATTAAAATTGCAGGCTGTATACAGCAAAAGTAAGCAATCAATCATGTCTATTGAGATTGATGATATTAACGATTACAATTGCCCGTATTGTCCGTACTAAAGGTGTTGATATGTTTGCGACAACAGACACACTTGTAGAAATGTTTCCGCATACAGACGGAATTATGGATATGTTCCCGCATACGGGTGACATTCATAATGGTGTCTCGGGGCATGTGGAGACGGTAGCACTGATGTCACGCAAGTCGGAGTAAAACTACATCAAAAGGCTTGCAATCAAGGTATTCCAAAGAACTTTCCCGGTTTGGAGAAGTTCAATAACAATGGCAATACATTTATGGAAGGGATTCTTAATTTACGATTTGGAGAGATATTTTTATGAGAATTTACGAATGGAATATAGGAATGGCTGCAACCATTCCAAGCAATAATGGATACAATCTTAAAAGCTGGGTTATTGAGGAAATTATTAAAGATCAGCCAGATATTATAGTTTTGACGGAATTTGTAGTTTCAAGAGGAATTGATTATTATTTTTGAAGTCTTAGAAAAGAATAATTATCATTGGTTTATTTCCTCATCCACAAAGCAAAATGGCATATTAATTGCACTGAAAGAATCCACATTTAAATTTGATGATACTTTTAACTATAAAACTGACAGCATAAATAATAGTGAAATTCTGAAATGTAATTTGCCGCCAGATTTTTTTACGAATTACAGGTTGAATACAGTGGACGAAAATTATCTATAATTGGCGTGAGAATAAGGAAAGAATTATCAGAAAATAAGTCGGATTATCTTGGACTTCAGTTTGAAGCACTAGATACCTATTTATCTCGGCTAAATCATGATGTGATTTGTATAGGTGATTTTAATGTATATTGGGGACAGATATGGAATACGACAGAAAACATAACGCTACCTAAAACAGCGAAAAGACTATAGCTTATGTACACCCTACATATACATCCCTGGATATCCTGAAGGGTATTCATATGTTATGCCGAGGGATGGAAAAAGTGCAGCTTGATCATTTGGTAACTAATTTAAAAAAATAAATATAGTAAAGTTGAAATTAAAGCTGAATATGATTGGAGTTTTATGAATACACTTAGATATAAAAATGGTATTCAAGCAGAATCTAAGAAAAAATATCCGGATTACCAGATCATGCGATATTGAAAGTTAAAATAGAATTTAGGAGGGATTGAAGATGTATGAATTTTCTGCACTTAAAAATATTACATGAAGATATGAAAGTAAAAAAATGAGGAAAGAGCAATATTTCCATTTACATATAACTCTAAAGACTTTAGTTGTATATTTTTAACCGATATTAAACCCATGAGATTATATTTATCAACTTTTGGGAAAGAATCCGATTGTTTTTTTGAAATTGAAATTGATGAAAAATATTGTGGAAAAAAACTTATATAGATGATTATAAAGAACTTATTCTATATTTAGAAATAAAATATGATCCAGACCATACTTTTTAAACCGATAGATTTATTTGAAGCATTAAACAATAAAATTCCGAAAAAGTTTCAGAAAAACCGAATTATTCAGAAGTAGTAAGTGTAGCATCCAAAAGAAGGAGGGTAGAGGAGGCAGACAAAATCTATTTTTGCGGGTGGAGGAATAATCCTACAGGATATAATGTTAGTGAAATGAATATAGAAAAAAACGAGAATTGCGTTTGGAGATAAGATTGCAGTTATGTGCAAAATTAAAAAAATGTTAGTTCATGTTGGACAAATATTTCGAGTGATGAATATTTGAAAAAAATTAATGACTTATACAACATGTAAAATAGACTAATAAAAATTTATGACTATTTATTCCTCTATCCGAAGTCGCAACAGCTATGGTTGAGTTATCTATAGAGCTTGCTTCAAAGGAACAAGCTAAGGAGCAAGTCACGATACAAGATCTTATTCAATTTTGCTCAGTTCATCGCAGCCGGAAAAAAATGCAAGAATTTATGGAGCTGACTGGTAGAAGAAACTTTTCAGAAAAATATATTAAGCCTTTGCTTGAGGCGGGGAAGATTGAAATGACGATACCTGATAAGCCAAACAGTAGGAAGCAGAAATATAAAAAAGTGAACAGTAAAAGAATATAATGTAAAGCCGTTTGTTCTTATTCAATTACTTGCAGTTCAAACTAAGCATGCGGAGACGGTAGCATTGTTGGAGAGGCAATATTTTATCCCTTAAAATACACTACATTTTAAGGGATAACCTAAGAATTAGGGGAATGTCAATATCTGTAATTTCATTAAGGAGTAAAAATGTGTAGTATTGTTTTAGAAAAATACTTTGACAGGATTAAGGCGGCTTACGAATCAAGTGTGTTCACAAAAGGTATCAGGCAGGAGTCTGAAGATAATATAAAAAAGTTTGAATCAAATTATGACTCCATACCGTCAGAGTACCGTTGGCTGCTACTTAACATGGGAGGTTGCTATTTGGCGGAACCATGGATTTTTGACTTAAAGGAACTGGAGGAAAACTATACATTCTTTGAAGAAGCATACGAGGAGTATATGGGAGAATGTGAACATGATAAGGCATTTCCTATCGGAGGTTTAGGTGACGGAAGCATCGTATTTATAGACTTGGAAAGCGGTAAGGTGCGTGGATATAATAATGACTATACTGATCTTGAGGAAATAGCAAATAGTTTTTTTGAGCTTATTTTAGATTTGGTGGAACAGGTGGAAAGCGGTTCTTGATACAAGAGCTACTATAATTGGTATACATTTAACCTAAATTATTCATGGTAACACCATGAAAGTGGCTGAAAAGCTTACATTATTACTATGTTTTTACTAAATATTACAATTCACTTATTAAGTGAATGAAAAAGAGCGTCCATTTGTGGTAAAATCAAGGTGACAAAACTCAATAAAATTACACAAAGGAGCCATATATGATAAAGTAAGAGCAAAAGATTCACTATTAGAAAATGGTTCTCCTGAGCTTAAGTTTTATCAGGACAATGAAGAAGATAACTATACTAACGCAGTTATGGGTATAAATGCGGAGTTTTTAAAAAGAGTTTAATAGTAGTATTACCCAAGAAACTACCCAAGAAATAAAATTGAGAAATCCATACCGAATAGAATTATTGAATTGATGATGATGGAGCCAAATATTACAGCAAAACAAATTGCGGAACATTTAAATGTTTCTTTTGACGGAGTTCGTTATCACATAAAAAAATTAAGAGCAGTCGGTAAGATTAAAAAGGTTCTTTTGTCAAGTGTTGGGGTGGGTTGATTTTTTCAGCCCACTTTTTATATTTGAAATTTTTTTGAACTCACCATTTTGCCGGGCAGTATATATTTGTAAGCGTCAATTCAAGTACGCCTCCCCATAAATACACTTCCACTATAAAATAAGCTTATACTAAATATGTGGAGGTGCCTATGGCTAAATATCCTAATGAAGAAAAAAAGAGCAATTGATTGAGGAGTTTAAAAATAGTGGATTAAGTATCACAAGCTGGGCTAGGAAGAATGGATTACCTATTTCAACAGTCACAAGATGGGTGAGTAAACATGATAAGAAATCAAAGCACTCTAAGGATGTTAAATTTATTGAAATCAAGACAACACAAGCCGGTAAGACCCTAAAGATGGAGATAGGTGCTGTCAACATCTTAGTGGATAGATATACCGATCTTGAACTACTTGCAAAGGTGATCAAGGTGGTGAATGAAATAAATGTTTAACTATGACAACTATCGTGTAATTCTTTCTTGTGGTGCTACTGATATGAGGAAAAATATAAACGGATTAGCTGAAATTGTTTATAGTAATTTCAACCTTGATCCAAGAGATAAGGTAATATTTGCTTTTTGTAACAATGCGAGGGATAGGATAAAGCTTCTTGTATGGGAAGATAATGGATTTTGGATTCATTTTAAAAGAATTGAAAAAGGACATGTGGTTTGGCCGTCACAAAGTGATACAGAAATCACTATGGATTTATTAATAGACGACTTGAAAAATATAATCATGGCACCGGGAATAAAACAAAAAATAAAGCGTAGTGAAGTCTTCAAAAAGTGTTGATTTTTAATGGATTTACCATAGATTTTTATAGTATAATCTTTTACATAAATATTTGAGATTTGGAGGTCCGGTAAAATGAAAACTATAGATGAGTTGCAAGCAGAAATTGCTGGACTTAAGGCTATCTTACAGGATAAAGACAAAGAGATTGAGACTTTAGAAAAAGTAAAAAGAAAAGGACAAAAGAGATTGAGACTTTAGAAAAAGTAAAAGAAAAGAGTGAACAGATTGCTAAGTTAAATAAATTAAATAATTGGTATATGGAGCAACTGAAATTAAAAAAGCAAAAAGAGAAATTTGGCAAATCAAGCGAAAAAGCTATTGATGGACAACTTTTCTTTTGATGTCTTCAATGAGGCTGAAACATTTAGAGAGCCAATTCAAAGTGAGCTGCCACAGGAAAGTATTATACCTGGAGCATAAAAGAAGAAAAGCTAAAAAGGGAAGTAAGTTTAATGACATTCCTGTTGAGGTAGTTGAATATAAATTAGATGAAAGTGAACAGGTATGTGATAACTGCCACAGCCCTCTTACAGTTATGAAGAAAGAGATAAGAAAAGAACTGGTGGCAGTCCCTGCTGAGGTTAAGGTTATAGAGCATGTGACTTATGTTTATAGTTGCAGAAACTGTGACAAGAATGGAGAGAGTGGCTTTTATAAAGATAGCACCTCATCCTAAAGCTCTTATTAAAAAAAGAGTGTAGTATCACCAAGTTTTATGTCTTATATAATGAATCAAAAGTACACACTTGCACTACCGCTATATAGAATGGAGCAAGAGTTTAAAAGATTAGGCTTTGAGATATCAAGACAAAATTTATCTAATTGATCAGTAAAAGGAGCTAATCTTCTAAAGCCTATATATGAGCAGATAAAGCTTAGTCTACTAAATGAGACACTACTCCATGCAGATGAAACTGTCCCTGGAGGTATTACATGAACCCGGAAAAGGAAGCAGGAAGCAAGTCATATGTATAGGGTGTATAGAATAAGCAAATACAATACACATCCTGCAGTATTGTAGTGAATATACACTTGGTCGAAGCGGAGACTATGCTAAAAAGTTTCTTGAGGATTGGAAAAGGAACTTACCTTCACTGCGATGGGTACACCGGATATAAAAAGCTTATGGATAAGACCTTATGCGGATGCCTTTGTACATGCAAAGAGAAAGTTCCATGAAGCATACGAAGTTAATAGGAGTAATGAGTATGCAAAACAAGGGAGGCTTATCTAAGAAAAACTATTCTCCTTGGAAGATAAGGCAGATGAATCCGGTCTTACATTGGAAAAAAAGCGACTGGAAATGAGAAAAACAATTCCAAACAAGTACTTGACGAGTTCTATAGTTGATTTCACAAATAGAATCAAAAATCCTTCCTAAGAGTTTAATGGGAAGGCTATTACTTATGCAATAAATCAAAAGAGTACTTAGAGAACTTTCTAAAGGATGCAAGAATACAATTAGTAATAATCTTGTTGAACAAAGTGTGAAGCCATTTGTTATAGGTAGGTCTAATTGGCTATTTATGAATACACCTAACGGAGCTAATGCATCTACATTGATATATAGTATAATTCAAAGTGCACTACTTAATAACCTGATACCACAAAAATATCTTACATTTGTTTTTTGATACCATACAGTCAGGTGGAGATGCTTCGCTCTTAGTACCTTGGTCAGATGAGATTCCTGAGAGTTGTAAAAATAAAAAGTCGTAGGATTAGAATGATAAGTTCTAGTTCTATGACTTTTGCCCTATGTGTACTTAGCTTTGACGCTTACATATATTTAAAGCCTGATAAATATTGCACAACAAAAAGACCTCGTCCCCAGTCATTTTTTAAGCTGTTGCCATTAAAATTCTATTCCTAAAATATGTAAAGTTACGTACACCATAAGATATTCTTTTAAGTACCTTTATCTTGTTATTAAACCCTTCTGTAGGCCCATTTGATATATGTCGATACTTAAGTGAATTTAAGATGTATTTGTATAGGGGAAAACCTCAGATGTCTTTTTATATGCCTTGGCTCTTCTTTTTGTCCGGATATTGACTTTTCGTTCTTATAAAAAAACTATAATTTAAGAACAAAAAGGTGGTGATGCAAATGAGTAAAAAGGGAACTCCTGCTAAAGAAAAATAAAAAGAAAATAATGGGATTATAACTACCAAAAGAAGCCTTAAATTTTGGTATTTATAAGGATATACTAAAAGAATTAACCATAAAAGAAGAACTTGAAAAATAGCCAACGGACTTTATGCACTTCCCGGGTGAGAATATCGATGAGTATCTTTATTTTCATATAGAATACCCAAAGGTATTTTTTTCTCACGAAACAGCAGCGTATTTACAAGGATTATCAACAAGAATGCATCTTGTTTATGTGATGACTGTAAAGGTAGGAGATAATGTCAGCAGAGTTAAGTCGTCAAGAGATAATATTATTTTTAAGTATGTAAAAAAAGATTATTACGATATTGGGAAAATAACTATAACCGGTCCTTTTGGCAGAGAAATATCGGTGTATGACAAAGAAAGAACTATACTTGATATTATCAAAGATAAGGGACAGAATAGATGCACAAGTATTTAGTGAATCAATGAAAATCTTACTTTGCAAAGTAAGGAGAAAAATTTATTAAAACTGTCAAAAATATGCTGTTAAGATGAATATGGAGCAAGCTTTTAAGACGATATACGGAGGTGCTGTTATGAAAAAAATCGGAACAGATAAAAGGAGCGATTAGGAACATATCTAAGAAAAACAGGTGTTAATCCTAACTTCTACTTCAGATGTGATTATTTGAAGGAATACTTGAAAAACTCTCCAAATCAAAAATATAGTGATAATTTTTTATACTAAAAGGTGGGCTTTTATATCCGCTCTTATCGGTGTTGATATGCGTAGTACAATGGATATGGATACCACGATTAGAGGTATTCCACTAAATGAAGAGTCTATAACAAAAATCTTAATGAAATATTGGCGATTAAAATTAATGCAGACATTGAATATAATCTGATTAAATTATCGCCAATAAGACAGAAAGATGTGTATGAAGATTTTTGTGCAAGCC
>BNJU01000042.1_pt1 | contig 39536 bp, 55 predicted proteins | sample 8539281 | NCBI WGS metagenome assembly BNJU01 (sample SAMD00202456, study PRJDB9452) | human saliva metagenome | isolation source: human saliva | place: Japan
GAACGAATGAAGAGGGTTTAAACACCATGGCCTACTCGCTGATTACTCTAAAGCCGTCTATCGGTCCATCATGGGTGCAACGATTGAATGAAGTAGACTACGGGTGGGTCGCTCAGATTTTGAACGGGTCGTTCGGGAATAATAAGGACTATAACTTTACGGGGAACGTCGTAACTACGACTACCGATAAACCTATCGACATCAATATTCGACTGACCCCGACAGTTCCGGTTCCCGAACGACCTGTTCGATATTTTCTCGATCTTCTATCGTCTGAAAAAGATATGTCGGTTGAGCTTCGTGATGACTCCATCATGGCACCGACAATAACATACAAACAAAATGAGGTAAACGCTTATACACCGCCAACCCTTGCTTTAAACCGGAAAGTTTATTGGAAACAAGACTGTGTTGTCCGTGAAGTCAAATACAACTACAGCGATAATCCTGCCACAATTGAATTCACGTTAAGCACCAAAACACCAGTCTTGGACGGTCCTACATTCGATATCTACGTGGGTCTGGGAAACCAAAATTGGAGACAAGCGACTGACGACGTTCTCTTTTTGCTCAACAATCCGTCGTTTAAAATTGGTTATGTCGATGTGGAAACTTTGTCAATTGGTCTGCCTCCAGTTGGGAATAGTTCGTATCAAATTTTCAACGGTGGATTGACACATTTCAAGGCGAAAATGGTGGGTAACTCGACCACTAATAATGGCTTCTTCACTATGACGAGATATATTGATGGTCGACGGGTTTTCAAGATCACGGGTGGTTATGACGACACCGCGTCGCTGTGCTATTCAAGTGTTGCTTTCCCCATGACGCCGCTCGAAGATATAAAAACGTTCTTACGAACTTTGAGAGAACCGGCTAAATTCAATGTGGCTGGCTACGGACCGTGTTATGTCAAAATGGGCCTACGAATGGTTAGGAAGAGTCTCTAAAAATGCCTAATATGGTTCAGATACTCGGAGACCGGTCGATGGGTAGTTTTATATCATACCCGGTTTTCGATATGCTGATTAAAGAACGACTGTACACTTCGTCGATGACGTTCCGAACTAAGGGTGTGTTTCCGTTTCCTCCGGGACGCTTAGTGTGTTGTATGGATTCGACCGGTACCCCTTTCATCATCGAAGAAATCGCATACGATTCAGATGGCGTTAGCGAGGTTCGGTGTACATCGGTTTGGGAAGCGCTAAAGCGAAAGAGTAAGGGCGGATATTATCGAAAATATGCCGACCTCAAACCCTGGGCGTCAAAGATCGACCCGATCAAAATTTTGAACTACTCCCTCACCGTCATGAACGATGACAAAAACAGATGGTTTCCGTTCTGGATTAGATACGCTGTATCAGGTACTGTATATGGGTTTGAAATCGATTTTGATCCGTCTGCAAGTATTTACGATGACGTCTATGCGGCCGCCCTGTATAACCAATTATTCCTGTCGGCGTACATACGCCAAACACCCGATATTCCACAGAATATCGACGTTGTACTAGTCGTCAATTCGCTGAATTCTACTAACGTGCCCCCAGTCGATATGGGATCGCTGAGTGGTATCCACACCCGAGTAACCAGACGTCTTCCAACTAACCCCACACACTGGTACATCGGAAAAACCAGCGATTACGGCTTCTGGCAAATGGCATCCCGCGGTCGAATTCGCACCTGGTACGAGAATCGTGCTTACATGCAGGAAACGACTGACTGGACGGGACCGTACCGGTATGAAGCCTGCATAAACGGCGACGAAAAACGAGAATGGGGGCAAATCACCGAAGAAATTCGATGCGAGCCTCTAAAATCCGTAGAAGTCGAAATCGACGAGGTCCCGTACGATACATTCCAACTAGTCGGTATCGGATATCCGGTTAAATGCTCGATTATGGGCGTGCTCATTATCGGGTACGTTATCGAACGAAACATCAGCGGTGGCGACAAGACAAATTATTCAATCAAGATCCAGCCTGATCGATTCTATGAAAACGGCGAGGAGGTCACCGATAAGTGGATCTGACAAAAATTGCCGAACTGGCGAATCCGGTTATCACAACTCTGTTAGGTAGCTCCGGAATTTGGATGTGGGTGAAAACAAGATCTGACCGCAACAATTCTGAAGACAAGCTGTTGCTTGAAGTCGCCAGGACTCAGCTCATCGCGCTCGGACGTTCATATTTAGAGCGCGGATATATCACAATGGACGAGTACGAGGAGTACGAGGAAGAATACAAGCTGTATTCTGACCTCGGCGGAAACGGACTTGCCCGTCGCGTATTCAAACAGGTAGACGAACTACCTATTATGCCTAACGGCATTGACGGAAGGAATCTCGAATGAATGACAAGACCTACGATATTCTCAAGCGCGTCGCGCTGATTGTCGTCCCGGCTCTGGCTACGTTTGTTAACGCGGTCGGTATTGTGTGGGGGGTTCCCTACACGAACGAGGTGACCGCGACCATCACTGCGTTTGGGGTTTTCCTCGGAGCTGCAATCGGTGTCAGCTCCAAGAACTACGAGCCAGACACGCACGGGAACCTCGTCGTGACCAAGCATGACGAGGTCTACGCTGATTTTACAGCCGAGCCGTCCAATCTCAAGGATGGCGACACAATTATTCTGAAGGTCTCAAAGCCGACAGAATAAAAACACAGGACATAGTGAGAAATATCCCTCTCTACGAAAGGACTCACCATGTCTAACGTCGAACGCCTCTACGAACCTGAGGACCTCGAGAACGAGGTGCTTAACTGGCTCGGTGGAGAGGACCCGTCGACCGGTGAATACACCACCGCTGTTGGCAATCTCGAACGACTGCACAAGCTCGCTAAGGACTCTGACCTTAAAGCGAAGCTCATGCCTTCGTCCGAAACGATTGCCAACGGCGTGGTGTATTTGCTCGGTCTTATGGCGGTCCTCAACTACGAACAGACACACGTTCTTGCCTCAAAGGCATTTTCGATGTTGAAGTTCCGTAAGTAGAACTTCTCTGAAGTCTATAATCCTAAAAACCTAGGATTATAGACTTTTTGCCCTTATTATATTTTACGCGCGTCATAATGAGAACTATCAACCCTCTTTGAAAGGAATAGCCATGCTTTACACCGCCATTTCAATCCTCAACGGTTTTGCCTTCCTCAGCACACTTATTGTGCCGATTTGGGCGATCTTCCTGATTGGGGTTGCCGGTTACCTGGCATTTCTGGACAACTGAATACTCAACCTATGACTCTTACAAGGGTTATAGGCTTTAACTAGCAAAAACTAACACAAATTTTACACAACTAATAATGAGAACTATCAACCCTCTTTGAAAGGAACCATCATGTTCAACGCACTCACCTACGTCGTTTGCATCCTCCTCGCCCTCTCTTTCGCCTACAACATCTGGCTCGCCTATGTTGCTGACCGCTACGAGACCACCATCAAGAAGATGGCCGCCTCGTACTGGCGCACCTACCGCGACCTCGCTGAAGGCGCATCCAAGGCTGAGGTGCTCGACACCCTCATGCGTGACCTTGATCACGACCTCAATGACTGATCCCTCAACCCTATACACCATACACGGTGTATAGGCTTTATTTTACACAAACTTTACCTGGTTCCTAATGAGAACTAACAACTCTGAAAGGAACCATCATGTTCGCTATCCAGGCTCTCGCCATCGCTTTCGGAATCACCTTCCTCCTCGCATCTTCCGTGCTGTACTACGCACGCCTGTTCGGGGCGAAGTGACCTGAATCCTGGCACGCCCAGATCAACATCAAACCTTCAAGATTCAACCTCAAAAGCTCTATAGCCCATACTTGGGTTATAGGCTTTACCCATATTTTACAGTCCTTATAATGAGAACTACCAACTCTGAAAGGACTCGCAATGTTTATCATCCCTGCTATCCTTGTCGTGCTCAACATCCTACTCATCGTTTATTACTACTACCTGACCAAAATCGATCGCCGCAATGCGGTGAAAGAAACGGAAAGGCTCCGTGACGAACTACGAGACATGGATCGAAAGCTCATCTACGGATATTTTAAATACCGATACCCTGAGAATGAGTGAGTCTCACCTATAACCCCTAACACGGGTTATAGGCTTTTTGTATTTGAAACACGTCCTATAATGAGAAGTTACACAACTCTGAAAGGACTCATCATGTTCATTCTCGCAATCGTTTCCACGTTTGTTCTGTCGTGCACACTCACTATCCTATGGCACAAAGTTCGCCAAGCTAGGAACGAAGCCACCAATTTGTGGCTGATTTGTTCCCGTGTGCGAATTTCCTACGACCGTGAGATGAGCATCTACCACGACGACAACTTGACGATCGAAGAAAAGTACAAGAAGATCTACAATCGATAATGTAGACTTCTCACCTATAACCCCTAACACGGGTTATAGGTTTTCACATATTTTACGCGGCTACTAATGAGAAATATCAACCCTCTTTGAAAGGACCACTCTCATGTCGAAGTACACCTACTCCTTCGTTGCCGCCGCTACTCTTGCGATCGCGGCACCTGTGTTCTACAACCTCGGCAGGAAAGATCGGACCGCTTTCTACAAGAAGCTGTTCAACTACTCCTGCTACGGCAAGAACCAGATGCTTCGTGAACTCTGCAAGGAGCTCCTGCGCAAGGACCTCGGAATTCGCTTCCACACCCCTGACATCGAAGAAAACTGAACCTCAACCCCATAGCCCATACACGGGTTATGGGCTTTGCCTTCAAAATAGGAGCCATTATGCTCGCTGTAGTCGTGACATTCACGCTCATACTCGCGCCTTTTGTTATCCTACTCGGTCTATGGGCACTAGCACTCATCGCTGAGTACACTGCGAACCCGGTGATTGAGCTCGTTGAAGAGTACCGCAAAAAGTACTCGCATACTAATGAGAACTAACCCTCAAGAAAGGAACTCACCATGTCCAACTCGACCGAACTCGAAGAGACCACCCCGAAGACCCCTCTCTCGGATCGCATTAAGTCGGTCGCCGAAAAGAGCATCCCGGTTGCTAAGGTTGCTGCCCTTAGCTCCGTCGCAATCTTCTTTGGCGCCATGACCGTTGCTGGTCTGCGTGCGTCTTCGGACTCCTCCGACGACGAGTGACACACTCCTCTGAGAACACTCTCACCTATAACCCCTAACACGGGTTATAGGTCTTTGAAAGGAAGCAATCATGACCGAACGACGTATCCTCGACATCAAAAACACAGACCTCTCAGTCCCTGACGGGAGCCTCGTCTCTATTTCTTTGGCACACTCTGCGCCTGTTCGCCCGAACCAGATTGAGACGACTGCACTCGGTGTGCTCATAGGCAAGTACTTCGACGGAGCCCCTGTTAGGCTGATTGAAAAGACCCTAACATATCACGAGGATATTACCTTCGTAAATGGCGCAGGTAAGCGTGTGACGATCACTCGAGATGAGGCTGACAAGCCCGAATCCCAGTATGCGATTGTCCCATTCCGGTTTGTCATGACTGACCGCCGCCGAGCATTCGTCAAGAACATTGTGATCGTCGATGATCTTGAACGCAGCCACCCGTATATTCTTGTCGACTCTCTGGCAGTCGGCTCCGACCCCAATTTCATTCCTATTTCTGCAAGCTCTATTCTCGGGCTCGACCTGACCACCTACATCCTCTCCCTCTGATTTCAAGAAAGAAGCACAACCATGTCCATCAAGAGTACCATCAAGTTTGCCCTTAACTGGGTTAAGGCTCACCCGCAGATCCTCATCACGGGTCTGGGTATCGCAGCGTCTGTTGCGACCGCTATCACTTCGGGCAAGGCCCACGCCAAGGCCGTCGCCAACGACAATGGAGCGTCAGACAACCTCCTCGACTTCACAAAGCGAAACTGGATGACCTATGTACCGGCCGCTATTTCGCTTGGGTGTTACGATCTTCGCGATCGTCTCCCTGCACAATGTCTCGTACAAGAAGTACCAGGCGCTGGCTGCCGCATACTCCGTTTCGCAGATGAACCTGACTGAGCTTCGTGAGAAGGTCGTGGAGCAGGTCAAGATCCTCAAGGAGGGAGGTAAGACCTCTGAGAAGAAGGCTGCTGAGAAGGAACTTCCCGCTGGTTCGATGGTTATTTTTGGTGACGAGGAGGTCCTCTGCAAGGACGCCATCACCGGACGCACCTTCCGTTCGACCGCGGAGAAGATCCGTGGCTATTGCAACAACATCTCGGAGGACCTGCTGAACTTCGGGCCGTGCCCTCTAAATGACTTCTACTCGCAGATCCACATCGGTGAGACGGGCATCGGCGACGAGCTAGGTTGGGATGGTGGTGTCACCGTCAAGCCTGAGTTCCGTCCGGTGCTCCTGCCCTCTGGTTCGCCCGCGATCGAGGTCGCTCTGAACCCGGCCCCTCAGCCGAACTGGTTCAAGATCGGTTGAAGAGCTGTGACCGAGGTCACTTTCACGGATGAGCCGATCGAATACGGCGATCCTCCGAAATTCTGGCCGAGCAGGAAAAACACTGATCCTAGTGAGAACTAACCGCACATGAAAGGACTCGTCATGTTCTCTCTTGGAATTCTGCTCGGTTTCCTCGGCGTTAATTACGCCCTTGACCCCGTTCGTCTTCGCAAGAAGCAACAGAAGAACTCTTCACGCTGACTACCTCTCGCCTATACGCCTTACCCGGCGTATAGGTTTTAAAAAACACGGGCTACGATGAGAACCAAACCCTATGAAAGGACTCATCATGAACAACCGTGTCACCGGACTCTCACTCATCAACGATGCTCTTGCTGCTATTCGCGAGAAGCACAGTGGAGACTCTGTGAAGTCCACTGACAGTCAGCTCATTTGACTTTCGCCAACTCTCTCCTATAACCCCCTAACACGGGTTATAGGCTTTGTCTGAACTGAAAGGCAGTCACTACAATGGAAACCTTCGGCTCCATTATTATGCTCATCATCATTCTCGCCTTCGTCACATTCATGATGATTATCAACGCGATCACCAAGATCCTCGGCGGTGGTACCGGCAAGATCGCGGCTACCGGCTTTGTCGGCTTCCTCCTTTTTAAGGCATTCGGCCCGAAGCTTGAGAAGTACATCGAGGAGTACCGCAACCGCCAGAACAAGTAACCGCCCGAAACTTAAATATTTGGAAGGAAAACTGATCATGAAACGATCACTCGCATCTCTTGGCATCGCAGCAGCTCTTGTCTGCGGTGCCGCCACTCCTGCCCTTGCGGAGAGCACCCCCATCACCGCCAAGATTACCTCCATTTCATCTGGCAGTTCCCAGGTCTCATCCCCGGTGACTGTCAAGGGAACTTGGTCCACCAAGAAGCTTGAAGTCGGACAGACTTTCAAGGTTGAGTCGACTGCCATCAACTGGGCGTATGATTTCCCCTTCACAGTGGACTCCGGTGACAAGATCGGCGACTGCAAGGCTGATAAGGGCGTTCTCACCTGCACGGTGGATAACGTTCCCGAGGCCCTCGCAACCAAGACCGATATTTCGGGTACCTGGTGGACCAGCGCTCGTCTTCAGGAGTCGGTCGTCGGCAAGAAGATGGGTGAGATCTCGATCGCTGGTCGAGCCTACCCGTTCACCTTTGGCGACAAGGACTGGGATAGCGCCTGTGACAGCGACTGCAATGGTGGTCACTACGAGGACGCTAAGCCGGAGAACTCGAAGTGGGGATGGGTCAATCCTGACGGTACCACATCTTGGATGATCACCTGGATTGCTGAGGGCGGAGTCAAGTACTCTGTCCACGACGAATACACCAAGCTCAGCACCTCTGTTAAGTGTGCTAAGGGCGACACCTGGGATCCCAACACTTCTGTATACATCACCGCAGTCCGAGTTAATGACTACACAATTGAATTCACGGCTCCCGAGGGCGTGAAGACATGTGTTACATACACTCCTGAGCCGATGGCCACTCCTGCTGGGTCTAAGACCGCAACTAACGTTGCCACGGTCAACGGACTCAAGCTCGAGCGTACGATTGATGTGAAGGTCGACGGTGGAACCAATGGTGACGGGACGACCCCCGCTCCAGCACCGAACCCGTCACCTTCTCCCAGCACGCCTAAGAAGCCTGTTCCGCTCCCGACTCCTTCGATCGAGCACTACGATCCCCCGCAGTCGGGTACGAACACTCCGGCGCCCAATCCCACTACAACGGAGCCTGTTCCGCTCGAAAAGGTTCCCACTCAGAAGCCAACGACTACCCCCACTGCAAAGGCTCCTGAAGCTCAGACCAGCAAGCCTACCAAGCTTGCTAAGACCGGAACTAATGCAGAAATTGCAGCAGTTCTGGTCGTCATGGTTGCCGCGATCGGCGCGGTTATCTACATCTTCTCCATTTCTCGAAAGGAAAACAACTGATGCAGACTGTCAAGGTTATCTACACGAACTTCTTCGGTGAGCAGGTCGAGGAACAGCTCCACTTCCACTTGAGCAAGGGTGAGCTCATGGATATGGAGCTTCAGCGCACGCCGCTTTCGGCCAAGATCGCAATCGTGAATGGTGGAGAAGCTTCGGCCATGGATGCGTACAAGCTCCTCTGTGAGTTTGTCTCGAAGGCTTACGGTGAGAGGTCTGAAGATGGTCGACGTTTCTTCAAGGACGATCGTGCGACGAAGGCCTTCATGGCTTCGCCCGCATTCGACGCCCTTCTGGACAAGCTGTCTTCCGACCCCAAGTTCTCTACCGGATTCCTTGCTGGTCTCTTCCCTGAGGACATCATGGGCAAGGCGAAGAAGCTGATCGACGAGCACCCGAACGCTTCTCTCGAAGAGCTCAAGAAGCTCGCCGAGGCAAACTGAGGAAACCGATGGCAGACATCGTCCCCATCGAGCCTACTCGACCTGAGGTCTCCCTCCCTGGCAACTCTGACAAAGCCAAGGAGGGGGCCTCCCCCCGAGAAGAAGGTTGTCGCAAAGGCTAAGGTCCAGAAGAAGTCTCGCATCAAAGAGGCTCTTCGGACCTTCTTCGCTCAGGATCTCCCGGAGATTGCTGAGCATCTCGTAGTGGATGTCGCTATTCCGGCAGCAAAGAACGCTATCACCGATATGGTGACGCAGGGCATTCAGCAGCTGCTGTATGGTCAGGTTGACCGGCGTCGTCCGACTACAGGTTACACGTCATATTCTAGTTCCTCCCGTGTAAGTTACGGAAGTTCTAGTTACCGTCCGCGCGAACGAGATCGCGAACCACGTCAACCTAAGCCGACAAGCGTTGACGACCTCGTGTTCGATACACGGGGTGAAGCTGTCGATGTCATCGAGTATATTGCTGACACAATCGAGCAATACGGTCAGGTCTCAGTTGCAGATCTGATGTCTTCTGTCGGTATCCAACCCAGATACACTGACGAACGCTGGGGCTGGACGTCTACCGACGCTTTCGAGCTTCGTCAAATCCGGGAGGGTTGGCTTGTTTCGGCCGATCGTCCCGAACCAATTAAGTGATCTTCTGCCCTGAAAGGAGCATATTTCAAATGTCTATCACGACCGCTTTCTACACGGGAGTTGCTCGTATTTCGAAGCACGCCCCCACAATTCTGTCCATTACCGCGTCTGCCGGTGTCATCGCTACGGGATATTTGGCCTGGAAGGCCGGCACTCGATTTGAGGATGTCGAGGGTCGCGACTGGGATCGCCGCAAGGAGTGTCTCCGTAATGCGGACACAATCCCTGACGAGGATGTCCCGAAGATTGAGCGTAAGAATCGTATTCTCTTTATTCTGGATACGGTTCGAACAGTTGCCCCTGCGGCTATCGTCGGTGCTGCCACGATCACGATGATCTACTTCTCGAACTCGATCTCGAAGAAGCGTCTGGCCGCGATGGGCGCCGCTTACGCGACCTTGCAGACCGCCTTCGACGGATACAAGCGTACTATGGTCGAGGCGCTTGGCAAGGAGTCGGTCGAGAAGATCCTCAAGCCGAAGCTGCCTAACGTCGGTAAGTCTGCTGAGGATATCCTGTCGTCAGACAACAAGTCGGATGCTGCCAACGTGTCTGATGCAGTTGTGAACTCGCTCAAGGCTCTTTCACCTTATGCACGCATTATTGCTGAGGAGTCTTCGACTTGTTGGGACCCCAACGAGGACTACACTTCTCAGAACCTTGCAGCTGTTCAGCTGTGGGCAAACCGTCGGCTCGAGCGTAAGGGACATCTGTTCCTCAACGAGGTCTTCGATCAGCTCGGTCTGAGCCGTACTCGTGAGGGTGCTGTTGTCGGATGGCTGAAGAACGGCGAGGGTGACAACTACGTCTCTTTCGGAGATTTTGATGCGTCCATCTACCGAGTCCCGAGTGATGACTACACTCGCGTTGACTCGAACTTCATTGTCGACTTCAATGTCGACGGTGTGATTTGGGATCGTATCTGAGATGCTGTACACACCCTGGTTGATTCAACGAGGGTGTCTCGAGAACTATTCCGAGCTTGCCTCGGTGTGGGATGAACTCGACTTCGTGTGGTATATTCCTGAAGATGAAGATAAGGCCATTCAGGCTCTTCGGATGCGGGACGAATACTGCTATGAAATGTCGATGCCCTCGCCGAGGCAGGCTCCCGCCTCTTTCCTTGAGGTCTTCGTGTGCATTACCGATTCTCTTACTGCAATGCTGTATCAGGATCGGGAAAAGTTCACGAAGTCTATTCTTCTCAACATGGGCGCTCGGTCATATTCTGACGACGGGCGCCTTCCGTCTGAAATTCACGAGGGCGCTTTGGAGATTGCTGAGCGCGTAATGTATCGGACGTATGGAAGAAACGGATCTGGAGGATTATTCCGAATCCCTCCGGGGCGAATGTTCTGGAGACACCAATCACGTCCCAAATGATCATGTGGGCGAACTTGTATGATCCATATCACTAAGGAGGCCTCCGGAGTTGGACTTTTACACGATTGAAGCCGCTCCAATGCGGGGTTTACCCGGAATGATGGAAGTGGCACCCTGGTTCCTCAACACAAATTCTAGAGACCTCATGTTGCACGATGGCGACTTTGTCGCTATTTGGAACCCTAGGACCGGTCTCTGGTCAAAGGATGAATTTGACGTTGTAGATCTGGTCGACGACGACGTCCGAAAATATGTCGAGAACTCGCCTGGCCAAAAACTAATGCCAAGATTCTGCGCGCGTGAGCGAGATGGTGTGTGGAAACGATATCGTCAATGGACCAAGAATATGGTCGACACAGACCATCCTCTTGACCGAATGCCGGTATTCGCCGATACACCAATTCGTCAAGAAGACCACGTCTCGTATCGTCTACCGTATTCCCTTGAAGAGGGGGTCCCGGTTAACTGGGCGAAGCTCGTTGATACTCTGTATGATCCTTCAGAACGCCAGAAGATCGAATGGGCTATTGGGTCGATTCTAACAGGAGACTGTCGAAAAATTGATAAATTTCTAGTCTTCTATGGTGATCCAGGTTCGGGCAAATCCACAATCCTAAACGTTATGCAAGCGCTCTTCGGAGAGTATTGTGTGGCATTCGATTCTGAGTCGCTAGCTCAGCGAAGTAATTCTTTCGCACTATCGTCGTTTGCGACAGATCCCCTGGTAGCTATAGAGCACGATGGCGATCTGAGTAGAATCGAGACGAACACTCGTCTGAATTCGATCATCTCGAACGAGATTCAGCTTATCAACGAGAAGTTCAAGAAGCCACGCTCTATGCGTATCTCGACTATGCTGGTTATGGCGTCCAATAATCCGGTCAAGATTACAGACGCGAACTCGGGTATTCCCAGGCGTTTACTTGATGTGTATCCATCGGGTAACCGCTTGCCAGTGAACGAGTATCGGATTGTTGTAGACGGCGTGTATCAGGAACTCGGGGTTATCGCTAAGCATTGCATCGATGTGTATCGTAATCTGGGGACTGATTACTATCGTGATTATAGATCTCGGACCATGATTTCAGAAACTAATCCGGTGTATAACTTCGTCATGGAGATGTATTCCGATTGGGGAACTGAAGATAAGATCACGCTCGCAAAGGCATATTCCGACTATAAGGATTATGTCGAAGAAACAGGCATTCAATATAAGATGCCACGATACAGGTTCAAGACTGAGCTTTCTCGGTATTTTAGGGAATACCATGATCGAATCATGGTTGACGGTATACCTTACAGGAGTCTTTTCATCGGATTTATAGGTGATAAGTTCGACACACATGAATGTATTCCGTCACCGATTAAAAGCGAACCATGGCTCGAATTGAAGCAAGGTTTGCCATCCGTATTCGATGACCACTTTGCTGGATGCAAGGCGCAATACTCGTCTGAAAATGGAACGCCTCGAAAATCTTGGGCTTATGTCGATTCTACGCTTCGCGATATCGCTCCGACCACCGAGCACTACGTACTCATGCCTGAAGAGTATATTTGCATTGACTTTGACCTGAAAGGAGAAAACGGTGAAAAAGACCTCAATGCTAATCTGCGCGCTGCTTCTGCTTGGCCTCCGACGTATGCGGAGACGTCGAAAAGTGGCGGTGGACTCCACCTCATCTATCGATATCCTGTCGATAAGGATACCTTGGTTGAATATTCGCCTGGAATTGAAATCAAGCGATTCCGAGGGAAGGCGTCTCTACGGAGACGATTGTCCCTTCACAACGACAGAGGTATCGAGGATTATCCGGGAGACCTCCCAACAAAGGCCCCCAAGATGATCAACGAGCAGCATGTCAAGGACGAGAATCATCTCAGATCTCTCATAGCGAAGGCGCTTCGTAAAGAGGTGCACGCGAATACGGCGCCAAATGTTGACTTCATCAAGAAGATCTTGGACGAGGCTTACGAGTCTGGGATTACATATGATGTAACGGACGCTCGGAATGCCGTAACTGCATTCGCGATGAAGTCGACGAATCAGTCGGAGCGCTGCCTCAAGATGGTCCAGCAGATGCGCTTCCAGTCGGAAGACAAGATGGAGGTTCAGGAGGACGGAGACGGTCGCATTGCATTCTATGACGTTGAGGTATTTCCGAACCTCTTCGTTATCTGCTACAAGTTCCCGGGCGAAAGCGTTGTCCATTTCAGGACTAATCCTTCAGCCAAGGAGGTGAAGTCGCTATTCGATCTTAGGTTGATCGGCTTCAACAACCGAAAGTACGATAACCACATCATGTATGCGGCGAGTCTTGGATATTCCAATGCTGAGTTGTATGAGGTGTCGAAGCGAATCATCAACAACGAGAAGAACGCAACATTCCGTGAGGCGTACAACCTCTCCTATACGGATATTTACGACTTCTCGACAAAGAAGCAGAGCCTCAAGAAGTGGGAGATCGAGCTCGGGATTAAACACCTCGAGTCTGATTTTCCTTGGGATGAGCCAGTGCCTGAGTCTCATTGGAACGACGTGATCACGTACTGTTCCAACGACGTCAAGGCCACTGAGAAGGTGTTTGATCATCTGGCCAGTGATTGGGGCGCTCGCAAAATCCTTGCCGAGCTATCGGGTCTGAGTGTTAACGACACCACTAACCAGCACACATGTGCTCTGGTATTTGGCAAAGACCGGCGTCCGGATAAGAGCCAGTTCGTATATACTGACCTCAGCGAGATGTTCCCAGGCTATACCTTTGATAAATTCAAGGGTAGCTCGTACCGAGGTGAAAACCCGGGGGAGGGTGGCTACGTATATTCCGAACCGGGGTATTACGAGAACGTCGCCCTTCTTGACGTCGCTTCGATGCATCCGACGTCGATTGAACAGCTCAACCTGTTCGGTCCTTACACGAAGCGCTATAGTGAGCTTAAACAGGCTCGTATAGCCATTAAGCATAAGGACATGGACGCATTGAGTAAACTCTTTGACGGCCGTCTTGTCGAGATTGCTGAGAATTACAATCTCGATGAACTCGGCAAGGCGTTGAAGATTCCGATCAATTCAATGTATGGGTTGACGAGTGCCAAGTTTGACAACCCTGCGTTAGATTCCAGGAATATTGACAACATTGTTGCCAAGCGCGGAGCACTGTTCATGATCGATCTCAAGCACTATGTGCAGGATGAGCTTGGTCTAACAGTGGCTCATATCAAAACGGACTCGGTAAAGATCCCCGGGGCTACGCCTGATGATATCCAGAAGGTGATAAGCTTCGGGAAGCGATACGGCTATGATTTTGAACACGAGGCCACCTATGCCAAGATGGTGCTTGTGAACAAGGCCGTATACATCGCCAAGTATGCGTTCCCTCACGAAGGTGAGTGGACAGCTACTGGCAAGCAGTTCCAGGAACCGTATGTGTTCAAGAAGTTCTTCACAAAGGAGCCGATTGATTTCAATGACTACGTACAGACGAAGCAGGTGAAAACTGCGATGTATCTGGCGTTTCCGAATCAGGAACCTCACTTCGTGGGTAAGGTCGGTTCGTTTGTTCCGATCAAGCCCGAACGAGGTGGTGGCGAACTGCTTCGGATGAACAGCGATGGCGAAATCAAAGACGCCGTCGTTGGGACCAAAGGCTTCTTCTGGAAAGAAGCTGAGATGGTCAAATACATGCATCAGGAGCAGGATGTGGATACATCTTACTCCGAGATGCTCGCCGATGAGGCGAAGCAAGCGATCGAACAGTACGTCGATCTCGAATATTTCTGCCGCTGAGAAAGGAAAACATCATGGCATTCAACAACCGCAACAACCCTTCTGACCTCATGATTGAGGACGCGAAGATTCTCTTCACAAACTTTGCCGGGTCTCCCACGCGCTACAACAGCGAAGGCGGCAAGCGAGAATTCTCAGTCGCTCTGCCTCTTAACCTCGTCGAGGACCTGGAGAAGGATGGCTGGAACGTTAAGTATCGCAAGAACGCTGATGGTGAATACGATCCCGAGCGACCCTACCTCGGCGTCAAGGTGTCCTATAAGTTCAGGGCGCCGGCCATCTGGCTTATCACCGGCGGGCGCAAGCAGCTAATGACCGAAGATACGGTCGGGACCCTCGATAACATCACGATCAAGACTGCTGACGTGGTTATCCACCCGTCGGTCTACGATGTCCGTGGTCAGCAGGGCATCAGTGCCTACGTGAAGGAGCTATACGTCGTGATGGACGACGAATCAGCTTCATTCGCGTCGAAGTACGCGGATCTCGACTGATCATATTTTAAGGCGGGGGTAGGCGGTAAAAGGTCTGCCCCCGTCTTAGATGAAAGGAGCATACAGTGTACGTTGAAGATGCTGAGAACTGGGCAACTGTTCCTGGGTTCCCCCATTATAAAGCGAATCGCCTCGGGATGATTCAGCGAGTGGATACTGGCAACATCCTGAAGCCGTTCACACGAAGGCGCACCAGTACGCAGTACGTACGCTTGTACACGACTCCCGGTGAGGCTCACGAAAAGTCGGTCGCATCGGTGGTGTGGGCGGCGTTCTATAAGCGCTGGCCTACAGGTTCGTATGTATGCCATTTAGATGGCGATATTGCGAACAACAAGCTCGATAACCTGTTCCTTGGTAGTCGAGCTGATGCTCTGAAATCACAGCGACGTCGAGATGACATTATCTGGGCGCGCTTGCAAGAGGAAGGTGAGTTAACTCTATGAGTAACTGGTTCGAGACCATCGTCCCAAATGACCGGACATGGTCACATGATCTGATGCGGCCTCAGAAGGAACTCAAGAAGGGCAGCGCTATGGATATCGCTAGGTATCTGTCGACTGTTCTTGAGCACACTGATGATCCTGCTCTCAATAACGACAATTTCACTGCGATTGTCAATATCAAGAACGGCTTCATCCCCATCAATGGTGACTACTCGGGATTCTCGATTCAGATCGAGGGTACCGTTATGGGCGAGTATGTCAACAAGACCGTACTTGGTGACAACAATCCAATCACCACAGAATACGTGTGGTATGTTCGCAACATCACATTCTTCGTGAGTGGTCGTTCTGCGATGGATCACACTAAGGAAACTGTGATTGACGCCGGCTCCGACTGGATTATGCGTATCACCACCAACGGAGACGAGATGGAGCCCGGCAATGGCCAGGGTGCTCGCTATGGAGCATTTTGGGCTGATCACGCAGAGTTCAACCCGAAGATCACACCTGCCTCGCTGGCATCCATCAAGGCGGCGCTCAACAACAATCCTGGAGCGGAGGTTCTCTGAAATGATACCGATTCCTGAAGCAACGAAGAACAATCTCAAGAACAACAACGGTCAGTTCAATCTCTATCCCGATGGCATGAAGACTATCAACTCTGGTATTCTGGCTCTTGCCAAGAAGGCTGTGGGCAACTCGATCAAGGATAATGAGCCGTATACCATTCGGATTAATTTCCAGAATGGTCGGATCGTCGGGTCTGAGGCTCAGCCTAAACTGTCGGTGGAGCTCCTAGACGGGCGCGCTGCCACATCCGCGATTGGAGTCCCATCCGAGTCTTCCGAGATCTACATCGAGTTCGAGTCTCTATACACGGAAGGGTTCCCAGCTATCACGAACGGTGATTCGTGGGTTGCTCGCGCGAAGATGGATGGTGATACGGTGAAGTCCGTGTTCGTCAACCATGACTTCTCTGAAGAAGACCGCGAACTAATCAAGACTGCTCTTCTTCGCGGTTTTATGCCTCAGCCCCGGATGTAACAGATACAGGAGATATTTACCATGGCTTTTACCACGATGCGGGGTCCTAATCTCAGCGAGACCAAACTGGTATTCGACAAGCCTGTGACCACACAGCCTCCGGCGGATTTCTCACCATTGGTGATCAAGGTTGATGACGCATTAATCAAAGGCCTGCACTCATACAAGAAGGACGGATATTACTATGTCGACTGGCTCGAGTGTATCTCGAGATTTGGGCATACGTATATTTCTACAATGAGTCCGTTCTCTTGGGAGTGGATTGTTCGCTGCTCTATTGAGACTGGCGGGTGGGTTCGAGAGAACATCGAGTTCTATCCCGCGATCCCGGTGGAGATTCGCAAACGGCTGCTGGATCTCCTGTTCAATGGCGAATAAGTTATATTCCCATCAGGAAGAAGCCCTGAGGCTCCTGCATAGTGGACAAGTACTGGTCGGCGGTGTCGGCTCGGGAAAGTCCCGTGTGGGGGCCTCATGGGCCCTTTCGAAGGCGGACGAGAGCAAGATCATTGTAATCACCACTGCGCGGAAACGAGACTCCTTCGAATGGGAGGGCGAGTTCGCTGCGCTTGGTGCAGACTTCGAGAAGGTGACGATTGAGAGTTGGAATAATGTGGCTCGCTTTGCTGACTATCGCGGCCATGTATATATATTTGATGAGCAGAGAGTCGTCGGAGCGGGGGCTTGGGTCAAGTCGTTTCTCAAGATCACGAAAAATAACTCGTGGATCCTACTCAGCGCAACGCCGGGTGACACCTGGCTCGACTACGTGCCACTGTTCATCGCGAATGGGTTCTACAAAAACAGAACCGAGTTCTCTGAACAACACATCATCTGGGACAGGTTCTCTAAATACCCCAAGGTCAAGAAGTACGTTGGAGTGGGACTTCTAGAGGCTCACAGGCGCAAGATCATTGTGCCAATGCCTGCTGAGCGGCACACACGACGTAACCGCAAGGATATTTGGGTATCGTTCGATCGTGACCAATACAACACGATCGTCAAGAAGCGCGTCGATCCTTTGGACGAAGGAGCCGATTCGAAACGCAGTGGGAGTGTGTTACGCTCTCCGACGCTGTGTGAATTCATCTGGTAACAGATTGGATCAATTGCGGCATATCGTCAAGAAGCGACACAAAGTGATCGTGTTCTACAATTTCAACTACGAACGAGACGAGTTACTGAAACTCAAGGACGAATTCGTAGTAGCTGAGTGGAACGGTCATACACACGAACCAATCCCCGGGGGAGACTCTTGGGTATATTTGGTTCAGTACACTGCTGGGGCTGAGGGATGGAACTGTATCGAGACAGATACGGTTGTATTTTATAGCCTCAACTACTCATACAAGGTATTGGAGCAGGCGGAGGGTCGGATTGACCGCATCAATACCCCTTATACTGATTTGTGGTACTACTACTTCAAGTCAGAGTCTGGAATCGATTCCGCTATCTCAAAGGCAGTGGTCGAAAAGGCCACGTTCAACGAGCGTATATTCGCTCACAACCTGTAAAGGAGCACATTCATGGCACGCAATCTTGTTCTATTCGATCCGGCGGTGAACTGTTGGGGGCTGGTTTGCCTTATCAAGAAGACTGGATGGGAAAAGGATCATACAGTCGTTGGGTTCTACCAAACCGAAGCCGAAGCTAATGAGGCCGGCGATAGCCTTCGAGAGAAGTTCGGCGACAACGTCATCATCCGTGTGTTCGAATACTCGTACGCAAAAGATGAGGCTGATATCATCAAGATGGCCTGTATCGATGCAGTCATGGCCGGCATCGAGTACATTTGTGGGTGAGCTATGAAACCAAATACCCGTGCTTGGTGTGTATTGGCTCAGATCCATTTCAAGGGAACCAACACCCCTTGTGTCGTGTTGAGTATTCACTCGACCGAAGAAGAAGCGAAGGAATTGGCTGATGACGGCGCGAACCCTCCTTATAAGGTGCAGGACGAGATTATTGTCTCACCCGGGACACTGTCCACATTTGGAGTCAGTATGTATGGACCGGTGTGTACCGAGCTTATGCAAAAGATCGTGAGTATTGATCTCACACCGCCGGACAAATGCGAGTGCCAGTCGCGTGAATGGCTCGAAGCTCATCCTGATGATATTCAGGAATATTGGCGCACGACCGACGGGCGGATCTATGCCAAGGATCACACAAATCTTTGCCCGAAGAACCCAAAGAACAGGAGCAAGCATGATTGAGACGTTTGTGGGTGGCATTGATGGCCACCGTGAATGGATGGTGCAGGTTATTACCTGTGATCTGAATGGCGGTAAGCGCAGGGACTACAGCTGGTTCTTCAACACTCGTAAAGAGGCGGAGGATCACCTTGCCAAGATTCTCGAGAACCAGAAGACCTGCAACCTCATCGTGAAGATCGTCAAGATCAAAGCGTATGACTTCATATCAATCGATCAATTCTGAAAGAAGGAGCAAACTGAAATGTTGACTGTGAAACTTGAATACGGTATCGGGAACGCCGGCTCGACTGAGTCTAACGGAGGCCTTATCAACGATCTTTGTAGTTTGGAGCACTGAGATGAACGCTGATTACTCGTATACGGCAGTTGGCCACCCTGAGCGGATGGTCTACCGATTCTCGATCATCGGATATTTGTTCGGACGAGAGTTGTGGAGGAAGACGTTCTTCTGCGACGACAAGAATCGGGGGATCGTATATTGCGAGTGGTACCTTCAGAATAAGGTGTCGGACATCGCCTGTGATCTCTATCGGGTCGAGGTGTACGATATCATGGAAGAGACTACTCGTACTGTGCTTGGCGGACGGGCTCCAAAGAAGCAGGATCCTTGGAGGGCTGACTGCGCCGACACGCTGATTCGATATTCTCCTTGGGATACAACTTTCAAGGCTGCTGTCAATCAGGCGGGGTGGAAGGAGCGTCATGGTAAGTCGCGTGTTCGTAGCGCGGCCATGCGTGTTGGAGTCGGAGCTGGGAGGCACTGAGAATGGGAGATGATGTTCCGATGGTGATCTGTGTCCTTCGAGGATTTGTCGGATCTCAGCAGGTGGTTGAGCACACGATGCGGCTCGAGTCTCGTGCAATTGCATGGGAGTATGCTGCGGCATATTTCGGTACGGAGGCAAGGTACTCGGAGTGCGATCGGTACACGGTTGACACTTATCGGGCCTATTAGGTCCTGATTTTGTGGGGTGGGGGATCTCTTAAATGGGGTCCCCCGCTCCTCAAAAGAGACTTGGATTATCATTTTTTTGCCGTTTTTTAAGTGGGTTTAGGGGTCTGAAGGGGTTGTCAATTTGTCAAAAATTTTTAAGTGGGTACACGTAACCCACTTAAGAAATGCGATTTTTGCCAAAAATTGCGTTTCAGTTTTGACAAATTTGTCATTTTTGAAACACTAGTGACAAGCCACTTTTCGTTGCAATTTCAACGAAAAATCCCTATACTTGTCAATTTGTCACTTGTTTTATATTAATATAAAATAAAAAATATATATATATAATATATATAACCCAAAAAAATGACAAATGCTTTTCGTTATGTTGTGGCGCCACCCTCTCTCAAAAACTAGTCCACCAAGTGGGTATATTGACCAGTTAAACACTTCGCGCATAATGGAGAGAATGAGGCAACCCCGTTTTATACCCACTTAAGTGGGTTGATCCGGGAGGCCTGTCTAAGACTACTCTCCTCATACTTTTATCACACTCTCGAAAGGAGCAACCATGGGAGTGCGCGAGAACAAGTACCAGGCGGGTCTCATTAAAAGACTCACCGCCCGGTTTCCACACTGCATGATTCTGAAGAACGACTCTGGATATCTTCAGGGCGTTCCAGATCTTATCATGCTATGCGATGAACGGTGGGCTATGTTGGAAGTTAAGGCATCAGCCAAAGCTTCGCATCAACCCAACCAAGACTACTATGTCGAGAAGCTCGACTACATAGGCTTCGCTCGATTTGTATATCCTGAGAATGAAGCCGCAGTGCTAAATGAACTCGACGCATATTTCAGCCAGGAGTACCGGTGAGGTTCTTCGATCACAACAACCTCGCGGGCAAGCACGCATTTCTCGGTGCCAGCAAATCGTCATGGCTCAGGTATGACGAAGAGAAAGTCAAGACCGCATATCGCAAAGCCCAGGCCGCTGCGCTTGGAACTCGCTTACACGAATTAGCTGCAGAACATATTACATTGGGCCTCCCCTTCGGAGAGCCTGATGAACGTGACCCGCTTATGGCGACCGTCGCGAAGTTCGTTAACGACGCAATCTCGTATAAGATGAGCCCGGAGACGGTACTATATTACAGTGAGTACGCCTTCGGAACTGCTGATGCGATATCCTTTGATGAGGAATCTGAATTTCTGCGCATTCACGATTTGAAGACCGGGGTTGGTCCGACCAAGATGGACCAGCTCGAAATTTATGCGGCCCTCTTCTGTCTCGAATACGGCGTGCCACCCACAGTGCAAATGCAGCTACGCATTTACCAACACGGAGAGCCACACATTCATATCCCCGAGTCTGATGATATTAGGGATATTATGGGGCGCATAGTTCGTTTCAGCGATATTCTCATGGAGGAAGACAATGACTGAAGATACCCTTGCTCACTACGGCATCCTTCGGAAATCCGGGCGCTACCCGTGGGGCTCTGGTAAGGATCCATATCAGCGCTCCCTCGATTTTCAGGGCCTTGTGAAGGGCCTAGCGGCAAAGGACATGTCTGAGGCTGAAATCGCTAAGGGCCTTGGTATGACCACAACCGAGCTCCGAGCCACTAAGTCTATCGCCAAGCGCGAACGCCAGGCAGTTGAAATCGCAATGGTCCGCAAGCTAGATGCAAAAGGCATGAGCCAGCCGGCTATTGCGGAGCGTCTGGGTATTTCCGCGTCCACTGTCCGCAACTACCTAAAGGATGACGCCGGCAAGACCGCTTCGAAGATCGAGGGTGTTGCGGATATTCTGAAGCGGGAGACCGATAAGCACCGCTATATCGATATTGGTAGCGGCACCGAGGTCTCTCTCGGCACCACGGCTACCACGCTGAAGCTCGCTTCTGCAACCCTCGAGGCCCAGGGCTATCAGGTTCAAGACATCAAGATTAGGCAGCTCGGGACGGATAATTACACATCCACCCGAGTCTTGGTCGCACCAGGCGTGCCGAAATCCGAGACTGTTAAGAACCTTCAGGATATTCATGTCGTGGGTGTCCGTACGGATCCCCAAGGAAATAAGCTCGCTTTGAAGCCGCCGGCTCCGCTGGATTCAAAGAGGGTCATGGTCAGGTACGCCGAAGATGGCGGCACCAACAAGGATGGTGTCATTGAAATCCGTCGCGGCCTCAAAGATCTGAATCTTGGCAAGTCGAACTATGCCCAGGTGCGTATTTCCGTTGACGGAACGCACTATCTCAAGGGCATGGCCATTTACGCGGACGACCTTCCCGCGGGCAAGGATATTCGGTTCAACACGAATAAATCCAAGAAGGTCCCCATGATTGGTGATGGCGACACCGTCCTCAAGAAAATGAAGGACGACCCGGACAACCCGTTCGGTGCGACCATCCGCCGACAGATGGAATATATTGACAAGGACGGCAAGAAGAAGCTGTCCCCTGTCAACTTGGTTAATGAGGAGGGTTCTTGGGGAGACTGGAGTCGAACTCTAGCTTCACAATTCTTGTCCAAACAGGACATATCTTTCGCCAAACAGCAATTGGATATCTCTACTAATGAAGCCAAGGAGAAGTTCAGGGATATTATGGCCCTAACTAATCCGGTGCTTCGTAAGAAGGCCCTTCAAGATCTAGCGGACCAATGTGACTCGGATAGTGTCCGCCTCAAAGCCGCAGCAGTCCCAGGACAGGCGTACCAAGTTATTCTCCCTGTACCATCTTTGAAGCCCACAGAGGTATATGCTCCCAATTACAAAAATGGGAGTAAGGTGGCTCTCGTGAGATACCCCCACGGTGGCACGTTCGAGATCCCGATATTGACTGTGAATAATGGTCATAAGGAATCTCGTAGGACCATCGGCGAACTTGCGGCGGACGCTGTTGGTATTCACCCCAAAGTCGCTGGTCGTTTGTCGGGCGCTGACTTTGATGGTGATACCGTTTTGGTGATCCCTGTCACGCCAAAGAGTCGTATCCGGTCTACTTCCCCCCTTAAAGGTCTCGAAGGATTTGATCCCTCGTCTGCCTATCCGGGATATCCGGGAATGAAAGTTCTTACAGAGGCGGGCAAACAAAAACAAATGGGCATAATCAGTAATCTTATTACTGACATGACCATTAAAGGCGCTACCGAGGCAGAGCTTGCGCGAGCTGTTCGTCACTCGATGGTTGTGATCGATGCGGCCAAGCATAAGCTTGATTACCGCACTTCCGCCGAGGACAACCAAATCGCCGAGCTCAAGAAGAAGTATCAGCCCGAGGGCGGCGTCTCCACTCTTATTTCTCGCGCCGCATCCGAGGTGGATATTCCTAAGCGGAAACCCCGGTCCATGGCAAAGGGAGGCCCTATCGATCCGATAACGGGTAAGCGAGTTTATGAGGAGACGGGCGAATCGTATACGATCACCCGTGAGTTCAAGACCAAGGCGCCTCGTATCGAGACCAAGCTGCGTACGTCGAAGGCCACCCGTATGGAGTTGGTCGACGACGCCCGTGCTTTGTCATCGGGCACCCCCATGGAAACTCTATACGCCAGGTATGCCAACGATATGAAGGCACTGGCTAATACCGCCCGCCGGGAGATTGTTTCAACCCCCACCCTGAAACGAGACCCGGGTAAAGCTAAGGAGTACTCTGACGAGGTGACGTCCCTCAAAGAAAAGGTGAGGGTAGCCCTAACAAATGCACCCCGCGAGAGGCAGGCCCAACTCATCGCCGGAGGCGTTGTGAAGGCTAAGGTCGAAGCGAATCCTGGAATTACCAAGGACGAACGCATTCGTCTTGAGAGCCAGGCTCTTAAGGCTGCCCGTATCCGAACTGGTGCTTCCCGCAAGGAGGTCCAATTCGACATAACGGATCGTGAATGGAAGGCCATTATGGATGGTGCTGTGAGCAACGCCATGATGGAGTCGATCGCTCGTTACGCGGATCCAGAAAGGCTTCACGAGCTATCCATGCCTAAAGAAAAGCCTGTGCTTTCGGTTGGCGTTGTGGCTCGTGCTCGTGCTATGGCAAAGAACGGAGCGACCACCAGCGAGATTGCTGAGATGCTTGGTATCTCCACTAGCTCTGTTCTTGAAGCCGTGAAAGGTGAATGATCTCTGATGGCTACGATGTATCTGACAACAACTGACAATCCTTACTCACCAAAGTCTGAGTTCGATCAATGGCTTGTGTTCGATTTGCAGAAAGGCTACAACACTTGCGGCCTCCTGGACCGTGTGTGTCAAACCTCTGATGAATTGAGTGATGCCATCATCGCTGACGATGTTGAAGAAGCAATCAGTTGGATTCTCGATCATGATGTGACTGGAAAGCGAACTTTTGTGATCGAATGAATCGATGTTGATGGAGGGAATGCCACGGTTCTCCCTCCATTGACCCCCGGGGGGCTGTCACTTCCAGATGGCCCCCCACCCAAATCGCGCCCCACCTTGGAAATTCTCCGGGGGTATATTTCGATTTGGGTTTTGGCTTGCCCCAGCCCTGTTAGTTCTCACGCCTGTTTCTTTGCTCCTTTCCAGGCGCGGGTTGGGGCAGGCGAAAACTCAGATCGAAGTATAAGAAAGGACGCGAAATGGTCAAAAAGAAGACCAAAACACCTCGGTCTCCCGAGGAAGCTGAGCGAATGGCTATCGTTGCTGCTATGGATATGGCTACACAGCAGATTCTTGACGGCACAGCAAGCAATTCAGTGATCCTCCATTTCCTTAAGCTGGGCTCCAGTCGTGAAAGACTGGAACAAGCTCGACTTGAGGCGGACACAACACTTGCCAAGGCTAAAGTTTCGGCGCTTGAGTCGGCCGCACGTACTGAGGAACTGGTTTCTGAAGCACTGGCAGCCTTCAAGGTATATTCTGGAGATTCAGATGCTGAGTTACGATGAATTGAGCCATCTACATACGTTTGAAGAGCGGCTCGAATATTTGTCGCTCGACGGAGTATTTTTCGGAGAGACATTCGGCGGATCAAGGTGGCTGAACCAGGCTTTTTACCAAAGTGACGTTTGGCGAGAAGCTCGAACTCGAGTAATTGCGCGGGATCTTGGTTGCGACTTGGGGCTTGAGGGGTATGAGATCCATGACGGCATTGTTGTGCATCACATAAACCCGCTAACTCCAAGTCAGTGCGAGCGTTTCGATCCGTGCATGTGGGATCTCAACAATCTTATTTGCGTGAGTCGAGACACCCACAATGCAATCCACTACGGAACTAAGGCATTGGCTCTCGATGATTTCAATCCGAGATCACCCGGCGATACAAAACTATGGTAGGAGGCTAAATGTCGATTCTACATGACACAAAGACCTACCTCGGGTTGATGGAGGATGACCCTTCATTCGACAGCGAAGTTAAGGACGCCATTGATAATGCTTTGGCCACTGCGACTCAGCTAAATCGCGAAGTTGGCGACCTATCTTCCGAGGCAGATTACCCCGCCACGACTCTTGGTCGAATTCTGCGTCAGTACGTGAACTACTCGGTTCGCCTGGCGTTTGACCCGCCTCAGACCTCATTTGCCATCAAGGCGATTGAGGCTCTGAAGCAAGAGTCGGAATGGCGGTTAACCATTCAATGACTGGGAGAAAAACCATGAGCGAAGATTATCTGGCTCATTACGGGGTGCTCGGCATGAAGTGGGGCGTCCGTAAGAAGACTGAATCTTCTGGTGGAGGCGGACTTCGTTCCGTCGAAGAGAAGAAAAAGATCGGTGAATCGATCAACGCTGAGGCCTTCAAGAAGGAACGTGCCAAGGCCGAGAAGGCTGCCGAGAAGGAACGCAAGAAGCACGAATCCGAGCTGAAGAAGGCTGCCAAGGCGGCCGCGGCGGCAGCTAAGAAGGCCGCTTCCGCTGCGAAGAAGGGTGCTCGCGCTGCTGCTCAGAAGCACACCGCCAACAAGGCTGAGCGAGCCAAGAACGCCGCTGAACGAGCTCGTAAAAAGCTCGAAAACCAGAAGCTTCGGGACGCGCGAAAGGCTGAAGCCGAGCGCAAGAAGAAGCAGAAGGAAGCTGAGCGAGCTGAGAAGAAGCGCCAGGCCGACGAGAAGAAGGCTGCTAAGGAAGCTGAGAAGAAGCAGAAGGAACTCGAGAAGCAGCGAGTTCCTAAGGGCGGCATTACAGCTGCTATGCGGAAGGAAGCTCCTCGTCATCTGACTTCTACAGATCTCATAGAACAAAATAAGCGTCTCAATCTTGAGAAGCAGAACTATGAGCTAAAGGAAAAGCTCAAAGAGTACGAGAGTCAAAATAGGAGCGCGCTGGCTAAAACGGCTGACCTCTTCGTCGACGAGGCTCGAAAGAACCTTACCAAGTATGCAGCGCGTACCGCTACTGATATGCTAACCGCAGCTATCGATTCCAAGCTCAAGGGCACCGAGTATGCAGGCATTGCCAAGATGGCTAAGGACTCATTTAATCTCGATGCGATCCTTAAGAACTCAATGGATAAGAAGAAGTAGGTATGGCACTTTCCAATACTGCCACACCTAAATACTACGCAGAGTTTCGCGAAAAGGTACTCGCCGGTGAAATCCCCGTCTCGCACACAATCGAGATGGAGATGAACCGCATTGATGACCTGATCGCAAATCCAAGGTATTACTATGACGACAAAGCCATCGACGGTTTCATCGCTTTCTGCGAGAATGAGATGACACTTGTTGACGGTAGCGATTTGACTCTGCTCGATTCATTCAAGCTATGGGCCGAATCGCTATTGTCGTGGTTTTACTTTGAAAAAGTAACTAAATTTGTCCCTGATGAAACCGGTCACAACGGCAAGTATGTGCAGGTGGATGTTAAGCGGCGTCTCGTTAACAAGCAATACCTAATTGTTGCCAGAGGCGCAGCAAAATCCATGTATATGGCATTCATCCATGCTTACTTCCTTACAATCGACCCCGCGACAACCCACCAGGTGGCGACCGCACCGACCATGCCACAGGCGGAAGAAACACTATCCCCCTTTAAGACTGCCATCACGCGCAGTAAGGGACCTCTATTCAAGTTCCTTTCTGCCGGTACGGTCCACGCGACGGTGGGGGCGAAAGCCAATCGGTCTCTGCTCACTCCGACTAAGAAAGGGATTGAGAACTTCTCAACGAATTCGTTGCTTGAAGTTCGCCCGATGAACGTAGACAAGCTTCAGGGCCTTAGGTCAAAGGTGAATACCATTGATGAATGGCTCTCGGGCGACGTTAGACAGAATGTCATCTCGGCATTGGAACAGGGTGCTTCAAAACTGGACGACTGGGTTATCCTGGCTGTCTCGTCGGAGGGTACAGTCCGTAACGGTGTCGGTGATTCCATCAAAATGGAATTACTTTCGATTCTTAAGGGCGAGTACTACGATCCACACACTTCGATCTGGTATTACCGACTGGATGATGTGAGTGAGGTCGCCGACCCCAATATGTGGATTAAGGCGCAGCCGAACTTAGGAAAGACTGTGTCTTACGATACATATCAAAGGGACGTTGCCCGAGCCGAAAATGTTCCTTCGGCAAGGAACGATATTTTAGCAAAACGATTCGGCATCCCGTGTGAGGGATATACGTACTTCTTCACTTACGAGGAAACGATCCCTCACAATCCCCGGGAATTCTGGCAGATGCCGTGTGCTATGGGCGCAGATCTCTCTCAAGGAGATGATTTCTGCGCGTTTACGTTCTTGTTCCCGTTACCGACAGGTGATTTCGGGGTTAAGACTCGAGCGTACATCACGACGCGAACGTTCGACAAGCTACCAGCTGCCGGACGCGCGAAGTATGAGTCATTTATCAGAGAAGGTTCGCTCCAGGTCATGGACGGGACAATTCTTGACATGATCGAAGTCTACACCGATCTCGATGAGTACATCTTGAGATCTGAGTATGACGTTCGAGCATTTGGGTATGACCCATACAACGCCAGAGAATTTGTTGAACGTTGGGCGACAGATAATGGTCCTTATGGCATCCACAAAGTCATTCAGGGTGCTCGTACCGAGTCAGTTCCATTGGGTGAACTCAAGAGCTTGGCAGAAGACCGAAGACTCATCTTCGATCAGGAGCTATTCTCATGGGCAATGGGTAACACTATAACCCTCGAGGACACTAATGGTAACCGGAAGATCCTCAAAAAGAGGATGGACCTTAAAATTGACTCGGTTGCGGCACTCATGGATGCGTGGGTCGCGTACCGTAACCAGCTAGATGACTTTAGTTGAGAGGAGGTTATATGGGTATAATGTCCCGCTTAACACGTGCATGGAACGTGTTTGTACACGATCATCCTGAGCGATACGCTCGGAGCAACTCCAGTGAATACAGACCAAGTTACCGATCTATCGGTTCAACTAATTTGGTCCAGACTTTGTATAATAAAATCGCACTTGACGTATCGAACACACCGATTCGGCACGTCAAGGTAGATCAAAATGGCAGGTATGACTCCGAGAAGGATTCAAACCTTAACGAGTGTCTGTCGCTCATGGCCAATATTGACCAGACATCCAATGCACTGATCTACGAACTTGTATACACCATGCTCGAAACTGGAAGTGCTGTTCTGGTTCCGGTTGACACCGATACAGCCCTGAACGAAGAAGGATCATTCGATGTTCTGTCACTTCGGGTTGGGCGTATCGAGAGTTGGTACACTGATTCGGTCGATGTAAATCTATATAACGACCGTACCGGAAATCGAGAGACAATCCGTATCTCGAAGAACTCTGCTGCAATTGTGTATTCGCCGCTGTATGATGTGACATCCGCGAACAACTCTCTTGCAAATAGGCTAGCTCGAAAGCTCGACGCACTAGATGCGATCGACAATTCGGCTCTAGGTAAGAAGCTAGATTTGATCATCCAGCTTCCCTACTCAGTCCGAGGCGAACTGCGTCAGCAGCAAGCTGAAACTCGACGGGAAGCTATTGAACAGCAGCTTCGGAATTCCGAAATCGGTGTTGCATACGTCGATGGAGCCGAGAAGATCACACAGCTCAACAGACCAGTTGAGAACAATCTTCTTGATCAGGTGAAGTATCTATCTGAGCAGCTGTACAATGCTCTCGGACTAACTGAATCAGTTGTAAACGGTACTGCTGATGCTGAGACCAATCTGAGTTATTACAATAGGACTGTCAAGCCGATTCTGGACACAATTACAAAATCGGCGACAATGGTTTTCTTGACCAAGACTGCAAGATCTCAGGGACAGCGGATTATCTATGTCCGCGATCCATTCGCGGCAACGTCATTGGACTCGATTGCCTCAATGGCGCAAACGTTCATCACCAACCAGGTGATGACGCCAAATGAAATTCGAAGCATCATTGGTTTGCCGCAATCGACGGATCCCAAGGCGGATCAGTTGGCGAATCCCTATACATCATCCGCGAATGCGGATCAACGATCTAACGAGGAAGGTCAAAATGACAGCACCTGATGGAATTGCAGATTTCGATGGATGGGCGACTGTTGCCAATGTCAAGTGCTCGGATGGGCGTGTCATCGCTCGCCAGGCATTTGAGCAAAATGACGGGGCCGTTGTGCCCCTCGTCTGGCAGCATGGTCACGACAACGTGACCAACGTTTTGGGTCATGCCCAACTTGAAAAGAAGCCGGAGGGTGTTTACGCCTATGGCTTCTTCAATGGATCTGCTCAGGCGGAGCACGCACGTGAACTCATCGAGCACGGCGATGTGACCGCCATGTCGATCTTCGCCAACCACCTGAAGCAGGATGGTAACATCGTTCGACATGGCAACATCGTCGAGGTCTCCTTGGTTCTGAAGGGTGCAAATCCCAAGGCAACCATCGAGAATGTGTCTATGGCGCACAGCGATGATGACGGCTATTCCGCCATCATCAAAATGGGTGACGGAGATGCCGTCCACGAAGACTTCGAGGGCTCCGAGGAATCGGACGACTCCGAAGATAAGTCCCCCGATGGGGACAAGACAATCGGTGAGGTTCTTTCGACCCTTACCGAGGAGCAAATGGAAGCTGTGAACTATTTGATCGCAGCAGCCATTGATGTGGAGTCTGAAGACTCCGAAGAGACCAACGAAGAAAACAATGAAGGAGACGATATGAAGCACAACGTCTTTGAAGGGGATAACAAGGAATCCCAGAACGTGCTCTCTCACGCGGATTTCGCCGAGCTAGTCGAGACGGCTAAGCGAAACAACACGACACTTCTGGAAGAGCTGCGCCATGCCGATTATGGCATTGAAAATATCGGCTATCTCTTCCCTGATGCCAAGAGCATCTCGGACGAGCCGATGTTCCTGGACCGAGACCAGTCTTGGGTTTCGGTTGTTATGAATGGTACGAAGCACAGCCCATTCGCACGAATCAAGTCTATCTTCGCGGACATCCGCGATGATAAAGCGAGGGCAAAGGGTTATGCCAAGAAGGCCCAGAAGAAGACTGACGAAGTCATCAAGCTTCTGACCCGAACCACGTCCCCGACGACCATCTACAAGAAGCAGCGTCTCGATAGGGACGACATTGTTGATATTACGGACTTCAATGTCGTGGCCTGGCTTAAGTCCGAGATGAAGGGTAAGCTCTCGGAGGAGATTGCCCGGGCTATTCTCATTGGAGATGGCCGACAGATGACGGATCCTGATCGAGTTGACGATGAGGCCATCCGACCTATCATCAAGGAAAACGACCTCTATGCGATTCACAAGTCGCTTGAGGCCACAACCACCGACGAGACGCTTGTTGACGACATCGTCATGGCATCGGCTGACCTCGAAGGGTCTGGTTCGCCGACCCTGTTCATCTCGAAGAAGCGACTCGTTCGTATGCTTCTCCTGAAGGACAAGAACGGTCGCCGCCTTTACGAGACCGAAGCAGCGCTCGCAGGTGCTCTCGGTGTCACGAAGATTGTGACGGTGCCCCAGTTCGATGGACTGGAGCACGAGCTCAAGGGCGCACCCACGAGCTTCTGGGCATTGTCGTGGATCTCCGCGACTACACCATTGGGTCCAATGCTGGCGCGGAACTTGGTATGGCCGAGACGTTTGATCTCGACTTCAACCAGTACAAGTACCTCGCCGAGACGCGCCTGTCTGGCTCTCTGACTGCGCCCTATTCGGCTCTGACGATTTCTCGCAAGAAGGCCTGATTCAATGTCACGCTTCAGCGGTAAGCTGGGCTTTGTGATGACTCAGGAGACGGAGGAAGGTGTTTGGCTCGAGAACATTGTTGAGCTTCCGGCTAAGGGGACTATCCGTAGTCTCTACGTTCGGAATGACAATGCATCTTCAGTCAACACCAACCTCCGTCTCACAAATGAGATTTCTATCCTGCTGGACTCGAAGATCCAGACTTACTTGGAAACGCTCAAGTATGTCGTTTATAAAGGATCAAAATGGGAGGTACAGTCGATCGGAGTTAATTACCCTCGGTTGACGATCAACCTTGGAGGTCTCTATGCGCACGTATAAAGACCTCCTGCACCTGCTCCAGCAGGCCGTTAAACACAACCGCGTTTACTTCCAGCCTCCAGAGAATCTGAAGATTGGATACCCCGCAATTGTTTTTCACCTTTCGAAGATCGAAGTCAATCATGCTTCGGACGTACCGTACAAGGGCGCTCGGGAGTACTCAGTTACTCTGATCACGAAAGAACCAGAGCCGGACGCGATCGATGAGATTCTCAAGATCCCGTATTCGTCTCTTGACCAAACGTTCGTTAGCGACGGAATGAATCATTTCGTCTTCTCCGTATACCTATAAGGAGATACACATGCCGCAAATCAAGTGGGACGAAGAAGGTACCCATATTTACCACACCGGCGTGTCGAAGGGTGTTCTGTTCCCCTTCGATAATGCCCAGAACCGCTATGGACAGGGCGTGGCCTGGAATGGCCTCAAAACTGTCACCGAAACCCCGGAGGGCGACGAGTCCTCCGATATTTATGCCGACAATCTGAAGTATTTGACGCTTCTGTCGGCACCCTCGTTCAAGTTCACGATCGAGGCATACACCTATCCTGACGAGTTTGCGTTGTGTGATGGCACAGCGCAGCTCGTCAAGGGTGTGACTCTTGGCCAGCAGCCTCGCACGCGATTCGCGTTCTCTTACTGTACGCGACTCGGAAACGATACGAAGGGCGATTCCTACGGGGAGCTCCTTCACATCATCTACGGTGCTATGGCCGCACCATCGGAGCGTGCTTACAACACGGTTTCGGATAGCCCTGAGGCTATCTCTTTCTCGTGGGAGTGCTCCACTATTCCCGTCCAGCTGGACGGTTTCCAGCCCGTGTCGGTTGTCACCATCGATTCTTCGAAGCTCGACGCCCAGAAGTATAAGAAACTCACGGACAAGCTGTATGGCGTGTCCGCGGGCGCAGGTGGCGCGGCGGTTCCGACGCTGGTCATGCCTAATGAGATGCGTACGCTTCTGGCGTGATCTCGTTAGAGCTGAAGTTTGAGGGAGAGGAGCGGTTCGACGAGCGTAGCAATACGTTTGTTACACTGGAGCCATTCACGGTTACTCTTACGCATTCACTGTCCGCAGTGGCTGAGTGGGAATCGGTCTACAAGAGATCGTTCCTGGAAACCCCGCCGCAGACGGGTGAAGAGTTGGTGTATTACATCCAGTGTATGTCGGACCGCCCTCTCCCTCGCGACTTTGTTAAGCGCTTGGATCAGTCGATCCAAGTCAAAATAGCAGACTATTTGTCCGATAACGCAACTGCGACAGTTCTATGGAATCCGCCTTCGAACGGAGGACCCAGAGATGTCATGACCAGTGAGCTGATTTACTGGTATATGACTCAGTTAGGTATCCCGTTTGAGTGTGATAAGTGGAACCTGAATCGACTACTTACGCTGATTCGTCTCGCCGCAGCCAAACAGAACAACCAAAAGCCTGACGCTCGGGCATCTGCAGCCCAGCGTGCAGCTATGAACCAAGCCCGTAGGGCTAGAACAGGGAGTAGAGGATGAATGATATTCCTGCAGATGCTCAGCGACCTGCTGGGCCTGATCCGCACGAGGATTCTGATCGACCTATTTTTGAGGGAGCACGATCTTGAGCAAGATTGATGAAGTGCTCGGTCATGCATCGTACCGCATCGGCTACTACGCTCCCGATGACCCCGAACCCGGCAGTGAGGCAGGCCGTTGGCTTGCCAAGAAGATGAACCAGCCGTGGCTGGCTGGTCCGTCCGAGTCGGTTTGGTGGTGTATGTGTTTCGTCTCCATGTGCTTTGACATGGCTGGCGAAATCGACGCCATCGGTGGCTTCAGCTACAACACTGATGTCACTCGCAATCGTATGACCGAGGTCGACATCGAGGATGCGCAGCGAGGAGACGTTGTTCTCTTCGACTGGGATTCCGATGGCGCCACGGATCATGTTGGCATCGTCGAAGCGAACCTTGGAGGGGGCTGGCTCCAGACGATCGAGGGCAACACGAGCCCCTCGAACGCCGGTTCCCAGAGCGCTGGTAACGGCGTCTACCGTCGCCAGCGGTACTACGGAATCGCATGCGTCCTTCGTCCGAAGTGGTCTGACGAAGAGTCTGAGGATTCTTCCGAGGGCACGAACTCCATGACTGACGCCTGGTGGGGTCGCGCGACGACTTACGCACTCCAGGCTTCTCTCAACACTCCGGCTGACGGAATCATCTCCGGTCAGGATCCGGACGTTGAGGATGATGTCACACGAGCTGGTACTGGCTGGGAGACCGAAGAGGATCCTGAGGGTTCTCAGGTTATCGAGGCACTTCAGGAGAAGCTGGGTGTCGAGGTTGATGGTCTCATCGGCCCCGATACGATCGCAGCTCTCCAGCAGCATCTCAAGGATCGCGGACACGACCTTGAGGTCGACGGTGTTGCAGGATACCGTACTGTGGAATGTCTGCAGTACGAGCTGAACAACGGAACACTCTGGTCTTAATAGAAAGGAGGGCTGCCATGATCGAGATGAAGTTCGATGGCCAGTTTGATATGTCAAAATGGTTGTCACAAGTCAAGAACAAGAAGCTTCGTGACACATTGGCTACGGCTGGTGAACGCGGCGTGGCAGCCCTCCGGGCCAATACACCGGTTGGTACCGGTAAAACTGCCAATTCATGGGCATATAAAGTAAAGCAGACCACGCGAGGCGTTAAGATCGTTTGGTACAACACCAACATTAACAATAAGGTCCCTATTGCGATTATCTTGCAATACGGGCATGGAACTCGCCAGGGCGGTTACGTACAGGGTAAAGACTATATTAACCCTGCTATGAAGCCTATATTCGACGAAATCGATAGAATGGTCGAAAGGAGTATTCGTGGGTAAGTCTATTGAGAATAAGGTCGTCTCCCTCGAGCTCGACGACTCTAAATTCACATCCCGTGTCGACGGAGTTCTGCGAAATGTTGACCGACTCAAGTCGGGAATGAACTTTAAGCAGAGCACTGACGGCCTGGATAACGTTGGCAAGGCGGCCCAGGACGCGTCCAAGCGTATGGGGGGCATCGCCGACGGAGTTAAGAACGTCAATACTTCTATCGTCAATAACAGCACAACTGCGGCAGCAGCCACTGCAAACGTCGGAGCTGCTGCAAAGATCTCCTCGACTAATTTCTCCATGCTCGCCGGCGCTGCGTCGGTGGCCATGGGTAATATCGCATCCAAGGCCCTTATGGCCGGCGGTTCAGTCCTTTCTTCGTTCACTTTCGGCCCCATCATGGATGGCTTCCGCGAATACGAAAACCAATTGAATGCTGTTCAGACTATTCAGGCGAACACATTCAGCAAAGGTGAGACCACCGCCACTATCAACGCTGCCCTCGACGAGCTAAACCGATATGCCGACAAGACGATCTACTCATTTACAGAGATGACTCGTAACATCGGTATGTTTACAAGTGCCGGCGTGGGTCTGAAGGACTCGGTGGCCGCAATCAAAGGTCTGTCAAACGTGGCAGCTATGTCTGGCTCTACGTCCGAACAGGCTGCCACTGCGATGTATCAGTTGTCGCAGGCACTGTCGACAGGTGTCGTGAAGCTTCAGGACTGGAACTCGATCGTGAACGCCGGAATGGGCGGCGAGCAGTTCCAGGAAGCCCTGAAGCGTACCGCGCGTACATACGGTGTCGAAGTCGACAAGATGATCGACAAGGCCGGGTCGTTCCGAAACTCTCTTTCGAGCGGATGGCTTACCTCCGAGATCATGATCGAGACTCTCACCCAATACACGGGTGATTTGTCTCGCGAGCAGCTGTTGAACGCGGGTTACACCGAGCAGCAGGCTGACGAAATCATGCGTCTCGCGGATACCGCAAATGATGCCGCTACGAAGGTTAAGACTTTCTCGCAGCTGATCGATACCACGGCCGAGGCTCTCGGCTCCGGATGGGCCTCTATTTTCAGGACTATCTTCGGAGACTTCGAGCGCGCCCGTACGATGTGGACCGCTGTGTCTAATGTCGTCAATGATGGTATCAATAACTTCTTTGATGCCATTCAGGGCATTCTCGACCGCTGGGATCAGCTCGGAGGCTGGGAAGAATGGTGGTACGGTCTTGGTGAACTCTGGACCGCCATCGCCAAGCCACTTAAGGCAATCGGCGAAGGCTTCTTCAGCGCGTTCCAGGGTGATGCTGGCAAGGCTCTCTATGATTTCAGCTACTACTTCCGTCATTCGATCTCGCAGTGGCTGATGATGTCTGATGACTTCGCCAACAACCTCGGCAAGGTCTTCAAAATGGCAGGCGAATTGCTCTCGCCAGTTCTTGAGGTTCTTATCGGGTTCGCCTCGGCGATCGTCCAGATCGGTGTCGCCGCATTCAAGATCGGTGTGATCCTTGCCGGGATCTTCATCAAGCCAATGATCTTGATCGCTGCAAAGGTCGGAGACATCGTCTCTGTCTTCAGTGACTGGTTCGGACAGATGCTCGGCGGGACTGACATCCTTGGCAGCCTGGGCAAGGTCCTCGACTGGATTGTTGACAAGTTCCAGAAGCTTGCTGACTGGATGTATGCCGTCGCAGACGTCACAATCACCCCAATATTTGACGGTCTCAAGGTTGTCATTGAGGCGGTGCTAAAGCCGCTTGGTGAGTTCATCGATACAATCAAGACGGCAACTTACAACGTCTTCAAGCCATTTGGCGACGCCATCTCGAATGTCTTCGGATCGATCTTCGGTTTTGCGACGGGAGCTAGCGGTCCGTTCGAGAAGATCAAGAACATCTTTGGCGGATTCGGTACGTCATTCCTCGAGACAATGACGAAGCTTGCTGACACGATCGGACCTAAGTGGTCTGAGAAGGTCAAGAGTTTCTCGGATTCCATTCTCCCGATCAGCGAGACTATCGGTAAGCATCTCGGAGGTGCCGTCGAAAGCGCAGGTAAGGGTCTTAAGAAGTTCTGGGATGACGCCTCCCCACGGTTGGCCGAATCCTGGGCTGAGTCCACCAATCGAATGAGGGATTCGATCTTCGCGGTTGGTAAGGCCTTCGGTCGAGCCGGCGATACCATCGCTAAGACATTTGCACCTCAGGTGCAGGCGGTCAAGGAGTTTGGTAAGGCGCTGGGCGACATCTTTTCGAACATCGGAACTCACCTCGACAACAATACCTTCCTGTCTTCCATCGGCAACAGCTTCAAAACTATGATGAAGTCGTTCGGCCCCTTCGGGCAACTGATTAACGGCATCATCGATCTGTTCGGAAAGCTCGGCGAACTTACTGGAAAGATATTTGGAGGGTTTGGAGACGAAGCTGACGATGCGGCTAATGGGCTGTCGACCTTCGGCAAGGCAGCTTCTGATGCATTCGATACTCTAGGAGCAGTTGGCGGATTTATCTACACAGCCGCTACTGGGATTGTCGAGTTCTGCTCGTCCGTCGTTGAGGCAATCGCCAATCTGATCACGTGGCTTACCAAGGGTATTGACCAGATCAAGAAATTTGCATCCGAATCTCAGGCGTTCGGCGACTTCAAGAAGAATATCGGAAAGGCGTTCGACGAGGCGGGTAAGATGATTCAGACTTTCTGGTCTGGTCTCGGTTCCAGCCTTAAGGATCTGTCCATTTCGGATCTTCTGTCGGGTGCTCTGCTCGGTGGCGGTTTGGGTATGGGCTTCAAGACCCTTCAGAATCTTTTGACGGGATTCACATCTGTCACTGATTCATTCAGTGGCATGTTCGACAAGTTCGGGAAGATCGGAGACTCCATCAGTGGCGTCTTCAACTCCCTGACGAGCGCTCTGAAGTCTATGCAGGAGGTGATTAAAGCCAAAGCTCTCCGAGAGATCGCAATTTCGGTGGGTATTCTGGCCGCGTCACTGTTTGTCCTTGCGATGATCCCGGCTCCTCAGCTAATTCAGGGTGCAGTCGCGATCGGGGTCCTCGCAAAGGTTCTGGTCGTCGCTCTATCTCAGATCTCCGATCTGAAGATCAATAAAACTCAGATGGCAGCAGTCATTGGAGCAATGATGACTCTGTCAATCGCAGTCCTACTGATGTCTGTCTCTGTCGCGATCCTCGGATCCATGAAGCTCAGCACGGTCGCTCAAGGTATTGGCGCTATTACGGTTCTGGTACTTGGGATGTCGTTTGCCGCTAAACAGCTCAGCAAGGATACGGGCTCGATTATGGCCGGCGTTGGTTCGATTATAGCTATGGCTATGGCCATTAACATGCTTGTCATCCCGATCATCGCGCTCGGACTCCTACCGATCAAGGTAATCGCCCAAGGCATCATTGCAGTCGGCGTTCTTATGGGGATTCTGGTTGGCTTTGTTAAACTGCTCAATAAATCGGCCGAAGATCTCGTCAAAATGGGAACCATTTCGCTCATGTTGGTTGCCTTCGCGTTCTCGATTCAAATGCTAACGGCAGCTGTGGTGGCAATGGGACTCATGGACACAGTCAAGATGGTCCAAGGACTGGTTGGTTTGGCAGCAGTAGTACTACTTCTCGTGTCAATCGCGAACCTTATGCCGGCAACCGCCATTGTTGGTGCTGGAGCACTGCTTCTGACGGCCCTCGCCATGAACGTAGCGGTCGGAGCAATTGCATTGATCGCCAATCATGGCTGGAAAGAGATCCTCAGTTCTATCGGTAAGCTGCTTCTGGTCGTTGGAGCGATTGTCGCGGTCTCGTTCGCAGCACAGGGAGCTATCATCGGTATCGCAGCGATTACGATGCTCTCATTCGCCCTGCAAATGTTCTTTACAGCCCTGTCCACAGGTGCTGGATTGAGCTGGGATCAGCTATCCAATGGCCTTTGGGCTCTGGGTATTGGTTTGGGTGTTCTCATCGCGGCGGGGTATCTCGCTATTGGTGCAGCCCCGGGTCTAATTGCCTTGGCTGTAGCTATTGGTGTGCTGGGAGCAGTGGTCATTGGTATCGTGACTGCGTTCACTGTTCTGACTATTGTGCTTACGACCTTCTTGGCTATTGCAGCGATGGCTGGACCGGCAATCGGGGCAGGTATTGTCGCAATTGCTTCTGGTATCGCGGCAGCAGCAGCTGTTCTGGCTTCTGCAGCTCCGGCTATCCAGGCCGCTCTTATCGGAATCTTCACAGCTATCGAGAACGCGGCTCCAGCAATGGGCAACGCTCTTGCATCTGTGGTCCGGGCATTTACCCCTGCTGTGAATGAACTGATTATCTTGGCTGGAGTTGCTATCAGGCAGTTCATCAGTCAGGTATATCAGATCATGAAACAGAAGATGCCTGAATTGATCCAGATTTGGACGACACTCATCACAGGTATCCTTCAGACAATTCGTAACGTCTGGCCGGATGTCCTGAAGACAGTCATTGATCTTCTGTTCCAGTTGGTCATGGCGATCGTCGAGAATCAACCAAAGTTCGCGGAAGCCTACAAGGCACTGCTGACTGGGTGGATCGATACAGTCAAGACCTGTGTTCCGCTGATGGTCGAAGCTCTGCTTACACTATTGCAGGCTTTGCTTGATGGAATCACAGCCAAGATTCCTGATCTAGCCGCGTCGGGCGCAAACCTGATTGCTGCAATGATCAATGGCATGGCCTCTCAAGCAGTCATCATCGTGAACGCTGCTTGGGATGCGCTCATCACCTTTATTAATGGGTTCTCCGATGCGATTGATCAGAAGGGACCTGAGCTTCAAGCCGCGGTCAACAAGCTGATTAAGTCGATCATCAACTTCATTAAGAACGGGTTGACCGGCATGGCTAATCAGTTCTCGCCTCAGGCGGGGACGATTGGCCGTAACATCATCAACGGTGTCATCAATGGTGTTTCTTCGGTAGCATCGAACCTTTACAATAAGCTGCGAAATGTAGCCTCGAGTGCTCTTAGCTCGTTTAAGAGTACTCTTGGTATCCACTCGCCTTCGCGTGTATTCGCGACAGCGGCTGGATTCATCGTCGCAGGTATTGTGCAGGGTATTGATCGGAACCAAAGCGATGCCATCAACGCGATGTCTGGTCTTGCTGACGACATGGTTAATACCATGAGCAATCTGGATACAGACTGGAACCCAGTGATCAAGCCGACAGTCGACCTCTCAGAGGTGAACGGTCTGCAAGATCTCACGATGAATGATCTGAGCGCGACAGTTGTCGGAACTTCGGTTCAAAATGGCAGTCAAACTGCTCAGGAGATCCGAGCACTCCGCGACGAACTTCGCAACAACCAGAAGCCGATGGTCTTCAACCAGTACAACGAATCACCCAAGGCGCTTGATCTCAACGATCTGTATCGTCAAACTGAGCGCCAACCGTTCAAGTTGGCGCTCAGTTTGCTGAG